>Ga0209488_10000029_pt1 | contig 107661 bp, 91 predicted proteins | sample Rivendell_Oct201_8_FD_188349 | JGI IMG/M metagenome (GOLD analysis project Ga0209488, IMG submission 188349) | Vadose zone soil microbial communities from the Eel River Critical Zone Observatory, Northern California, USA -... | ecosystem: Environmental > Terrestrial > Soil > Vadose zone >...
GGTTTATCCGATTGAGGTTGTCCAGACTCCAAAGCAGGTGACGATTGTCGCGGAGGCATTCACCCAGGTGCGGCGGATTTTTCTCGACCGGCCACAGGTCAACATCGACGATGTTCCTCCCGGCTATTTCGGCCGTTCGATTGGAAAATGGGAGGGGGACACTCTGGTTGTCGACACGATTGGGATAAAACCATCGGTGCAGTACCAGAAGGTTCCTCATAGCGATCAAATGAGAATCACCGAACGTATCAGCCTTGCCGCGCCCGACGTTCTGCACGATCAAATTACGATCCAGGATCCCGTAATGCTTGAGAAGCCGATCACGTACACTTTGTCGTACCGCCGCCTGAAAGATTACGAAATGGTCGAGTTCGTCTGCGACAATAACCGTGAATTCGTGGACGAAAAGGGCGCTGTGCAGCTGAAGCTGCGCGACCGCTGAGAGGAGAGTTGGCATGTTGGGAAAATCACAAATCGTTCGAAGCGTTACAGTAAGCCTGATCGCATTGACATTCGCTGTCGCCGCGCCGAATCTATCGGCACAGTTCCAGCCGCCGGGGTCTCTGGGCGCATTGGCGCCGGCGAATATTGCCAAACCCCGTCCGGCGGCTCCGTTCAATCTGACCGGCACGTGGTTGCATGGCGGCGGAACGAATAACGGCTTCAGGTTCTCGCCTCCCGCGGGATTCAAGCTGACACCCGAAGCTCAGGTTCACTATAACGCGGCGCAAAAAGCCCAGGCGGAAGGCAAGGTTTATCGGGATGACATTGGTCAGTGCTGGCCGGCCGGCCTGCCCGTCATCATGACGCGCGTGTGGCCGATCGCGATGGTTCAGATGCCGACGGTGATCTACATGATCAGCGAGTTCATGAACAGCCTCCGCATCATCTACATGGACGGCCGACCGCATACGGATCCGGATATTGCCGTGCGCAGCTTCAATGGCGAATCCATTGGACGGTGGGAAAAGGACACGCTGGTGATCGATACTACGAACTTCGTTCCCGATCATCACTGGATTGATTCCGGAATTCCAGGCAGCGATGCGCTGCACATCGTCGAACGGGTCCAGATGATCGATAACGGGAACACCCTGTCGATTGAGTACGCGCTGACCGACCCGAAGAGCTGGGAAGGCGAATGGAAGATGACGAAGCGGTGGAGACGCGTCGACGAGCGGGACATTGCCGAAGTATCGTGCCTGCCCGATCTCAACGAGCACATGCCAACGACCCAGTCGAAAAATAACGTCCGGTAAAGGTTCTTATCAAATACAGGAGGCAGAGCATGAAACGTATGCTGGTCGCAGGTTCGGTGGTGGTTGCGTTGTGTATCGCCAGTTCGGCGTATGCACACCACTCCGCGGCGAATGTGGATACGACAAAGTCCATCACCGTGGAAGGTATCGTCAAACAGTTCAAGTGGGCCAATCCGCATTCATGGCTTCAGATTGAGGTGGTCAACAGCAAAGGCGTCGCGGAGCTGTGGGATTTCGAGATGACATCTCCCGCCCTTCTCGTTCCCTCAGGTTGGAAAGCAACCTCAGTCAAGGCCGGCGAAAAGGTCAAGGTGGTCGGCCGGCCCCTGAAGAGCGGCGAACCGGGCGGACTCTTTGTCTCGGTCACGCTGCCGTCCGGCCAGGTGCTGTCACAAGGGGGGCCCGGGCCCGGCTACGCCGCGCCAACCGCTCCAGCGACACCCGCGACGCCCCGCTAAGCCGTGACGAAATACAGAGTCCATTCGACGTGGTTCGCATTGCTGTTGGGAATCGCGATCGCAACAACTGCAACTTCGGCGCTTCCTTCATCGCTCCGATTGTATGTTTTCGATTGCGGCATGCTGAATTACACCAGCGCCGACGCCTATCAGCTCAAGCGGGAAGAAGTTTCCAACACCGACATGTCGATTGCGTGCTTCCTGATTGCCCATCCGAAAGGGACTCTGATGTGGGACGTCGGCGCGATACCAGATAGCAGCTGGAAGCCCACCGGTGCGCCCGTGCGTCTGCACTTTTCGCTTCCCGATCGAACCGAGCGCGATGTCACGATGGTCAAGCCCCTGAAGTCACAACTGGCCGAAGTGGGGTACTCTCCCGCCGGCATCACCTACCTTGCGCTGTCGCACTATCACTGGGACCACATTGCCAATGCGAACGACTTCGCGGGCGCAACCTGGCTCGCACGGAAGAACGAACACGACCTCATGTTTTCGAAAGACCCGGAACGCACCATCCCGGCCAATTACAGCAAGCTGGCAAAGAGCAAGACGGTGATCATCAACAATGGCGACGACTATGACGTCTTTGGCGACGGCAAAGTGGTGCTGAAGTACGCGCCGGGCCACACTCCCGGCCATCAGGTGCTGTTCCTGGACTTAGCCAAAACAGGGAAGGTGGTGCTTGGCGGAGACCTGTATCATTATCCCGAAGAGCGCACTCTCAACCGCGTTCCGCCAAGAGATTCGGACCCGAAGCAAACCGCCGCCTCGCGAGCCGCAATTGAAGATTTTCTGAAGAAGACCGGCGCCGTGCTCTGGATCCAGCACGATATTGCCGCTAACCGTAAACTCAAAAAAGCGCCGCAGTACTACGAGTAGCCCACGTCCCGTCGGACTCGGACGGGCGGAAGTTGCGACGCAGGTTCCGCGAGTTCCTCATCTTTGCCGGATATTGTCACACTCCTGAACTGATCCTCCGGCATGAGCCTTCTGCTTTACGGACTCCCTCACAATAAGTAGGACGATTGAGTGCCGCCGAAACGAGATTGGGACCGGTTCGAATGGGATGAAGGCGATCGAAAGAACGGAAATGTTCAGCACGTTCGTGATCACGGTATCGAACCGGAGGAGGCTGAAGAATGTTTCTTTCATGAATAATTGCTTTGCCGTGATGAACGTCGGTTCGAGGACGTTTATGTTCTCGATGGAACCACGATCCGGGGTCGGCGCCTGCGATTGGTGTTTCAGGATAAGAGAGATGGTCTGGCAAGAATTTTTACGGGTTGGGACTTGACACCAAAGAAGAAAAGGAAGCGAAAGCGATGAAGTCGAAGAAACGTTTCGGGAAGCTGTCGAAACCCGCACAGAAGAAAGTAGAGTCGGAGTATCACGGGATGAAAGCGGAAGAGTTCAAGGATCTCATGTCGACCGCACGACTGCACACGCCTGCGGTTATTCGCCTTCCGGAAAAACTAGTCGAAACATTGAAAACTTTGGCTCAATCCGCAGGAGAGCTGCGGTATCAAACCATGGTTAAGCGGTGGATCGAAGAACGTCTGCGGCAGGAGGCCAAGACCGTTCTGTGATCGTAGTCAAGAACGAGAAGGTGGTGCTTGGCGGAGACTTGTATCACTACGAGTAGAGGTTATGCGATGTGGGCGCCGGTGGTTTCCACGTAAACCGAATACAGCGATTCGCTGGCTGCCATAAATAATCGATTCCGCTTCGCTCCGCCGAAACAAATGTTGGCACATGTTTCCGGCAGACGAATCATGCCGATTCGTTCCCCGTTCGGCGCGATGATCTGGACTCCGGGGCGTGCGCCGGCCCAGATGTTGCCGTCCGCATCGCAGCGGATTCCATCGGCGGCAGAGGGCGCATTGGTTCCAGGAATATCGATTTGGACGAATCGCTTTCCATTGCGGATCGATTTGCCGTCGATGTCCCAGACCCGGATCTCGCGGCCACCGCCGGTGTCGGCGATATAGACCTTTTTATAGTCCGGTGAGAAGCAGATGCCATTGGGACCGCTGTTCGGCCCGCTGAGTTCGTCGGTGAGCTTTTCGATCTGCAGGGTCTTGCCGTCGACGCGATACACACCGGTGGGAAGTTCCGAATCCGCCTTGAATCCTTCGTAGTTTCCACGAATGCCGTAATTGGGATCGGTGAACCAGATGCTTCCGTCCGGATGAACGACGATGTCGTTCGGCGAATTCAACCGCTTGCCCTGATACTTTTCGGCAATGACGGTCGTTGTTCCGTTCGTCTCGTAGCGCACGACGCGCCGGCCGCCATGTTCGCAGGAGAGCTGGCGTCCTTCGAAATCAAACGTATTCCCATTGCTGTATCCGGATGGATTTCGAAATACCGTCACACGGCTGTCGTCTTCGATCCATCGCATCTGCACATTGTTGGGAATGTCGCTCCACACCAGATAACGCCCGACCCCATTCCATGCGGGGCCTTCCGCCCACAGCGTCCCAAAGTGATGCCGGCGGATAACGGTGTTGCCGACGATGTATTTCCGGAAGCGATTATCGAGCGCGATGATGTCGGGGTCGGGATATTGAATCGGGTCCTGACGCGACCAGTCACGTTGGCTTGGCGTGGAGGAAACTGGCGCCTGTTGCGCCGGCGCCTGACCAAAGGCGGGACGCACCAGTGAACCAACCATTGAGGCCGCGAGAAATGTCCTTCGATCCATCATTGTCGTGGCAGCCGGGCTTCTAATGCAGCGAGGCGCTCTCGAAGTTCCATAGCAGTTTCCCATTGACGCTCCATCGCGTCGAATCGCCTATCGATCGCGTCGAATCCCTTTTCCACCCTCGCTTCCGACTGGCGTACACGATCTTCGAGATTATTTATTTGCTGCGAGAGGGCTTTCAATTCGCCCTTGATGCCATGAAGTTCGGGCGCGATCGCGTCTTGAACGATTTGTTTGAGGTTCTGGTAAAGATTCAACCAAGCCAAGGTAGTCACTCCAATCGTGAATTGTGGACGGCCCTGGGCCGGGTTTCCGGAAGTCATGTTGCCGCCATTATTGCATAGGTCCGAATGAAAACATCGCGCTGGTTGCCGGAGGGAAGAGGCAGAGTTTGGGTCACTGTCGGCCGCGGTGTTCAGTGACAGACGCTGACTTCAAATTTGATCCAATCGATGAATTGGGTGCCTTCGGACGCTGAAGTGCTTGGAGTCAACCGGCTATCGAGAATCCGCAAAGCTCCATTGCAATACGGAATCTGTCCCAGGTCGTTCAATGCGCGGTCCTGCGCAACCTGCCAGTCTTCGCCTGGGGGAAGTGGCGTGTGTCCGCTTACCACTTCGATATCCGCGGCAGCCCGACTATAGTCCGCTTTGTTCCGTACAAATCGGAACATTGCGCGTGTCCCCGGCCCCGCAAGATCGTGTGCCGAAACGTTGCTGTCGACAGTGAACGAATTGGAGTTTCGGCCATGGAGAGGAAACGCCAGAACAGCTGAATAGTCGGCACGATCCTGCGATTCTTTCGGGACAACCTGAATCTCCCAACCAATATAGTTGGAATCTTTAAAACCGTCGGTCACCGCTCGAAGCCGAAACAGGAGTCCGGGCTCCATCGGCTGCACGAAATCTTCACCGCGGGATATTTCTCCCATTAAGGTTGCTGGGGCAATAACGTGTGGATCCTTCAGCAATTCGTCCAGCCTCTTCGTGTATAGAGGGATTTCTGGTGAGTCTCCGGGCTGTACCAGGCTTTTCAAAATGGAAATGGCCTCTGGAATTTCTCCAATCTGGGCAAGGTCGCGTGCCAAATCCGATCGTGCTTTCTCATGGTGCGGATCGATGGCCAGCACCTGCCGATACATTGCAATCCGTTCGTCAAGGTTTCCCCACATCCATTCGGATTTCCCGACAATCTTGTGGATGTACTCGAATCGGAGGTTCGCATCCGTCGGCTTCAGCGCGATCAGTTCACTCAGAGCCTTACGGCTCGAAGTCATTGCCTTCCCCCTTTCCGGATTGTCTGGCTTCAGGAAATTGATCGCCAGCGCAGCATATCCATTAACAAGAAGACGCAGTATCGCCGCTCGGTCGCTGTAGCCGGACTCCTGTGCTTTCAATGCCTCCTGGATTCCCTTCTCCAACGCCTCTTGCCGTGCGCCCGGGCAATCTGCACAGTTGGCTTCAATAAGTGTTCTGGCCTTGTGAAATTCTGTTGCTCCTGGGCCCTGAAAAACCTGCCCGCAGGAAGCCAGTAGAATTGAGAATATGAGGGCAGGCACAGATAAGTATTTGGACCGCGACGTTACGTTGAGCCACAGCCTAAAGGGACTAGATACGTTAGGCAACTTCATCATTCGCTATTTCCTGTCTCGGGAACCAGCACGCGGACTTCGGTTTCCGCTCCACGAAGTAAGTGGCCGAGGCGCTGACACACCTGATTCAATGCGGACTGGCTCAATGCTCGGCGGCTGGCCCAGACGAAGGCAATCGTGCGTTTGGTTCCATCTGTTGTTTTGGCCATCATGGAGTCTTTGACCGGATTGCCAAGTGCCGGGCCGTTCCTGCGTGCGACCAGGACGAGTCCTTCCACATCAATTTCGTGTCCAATGGCGTTGAACACGTAAGACTCGTCCGCCCGGCCAAATCGAATGACAAGCGGATCGGTGCCGTCCATTATCCGATCGGCGTCCAGAAGTGAAATCGGCAGGCCACTTTCTCGCGACACCAGATTCAGGGAATCCACGATATGGCTGATGCGGGGAAATTCCCCACGCTCTGCTGCCTGCGCAAGATATTCACTGGCGGGCTTCCCCCGGCCCGCGGGCTTATAACCACCGGCACGCAACAAGTCCCGGATTATGGTTTTGACCGTGTCGGACGGGGCTCCTGCCACGCGCTTCGCAATGGCGCTTTTGATTTCCGTGTCGAGTGCGGCGTCCGCTGGTCCGTTCGGAACGAAGGTCGATTCCACGACGCCTAACAAGAGATCGGGAAGTTTTATCTCAAATGTAATTGAGGTCATGGGGCAACATAAAGTATTGAACCAGTGGTAACCGGGTCCCGTCACCACGCATAATGACATTTTCCACGATGGCGCAGATACCATATCCGAAAGCCGTGCTCTTCGATCTATTTCACACTCTCGCGTGTGTGCCACCGCCGGCAGTGGCGGGCGAAATCTCCGTCCCGGAAATCCTCGGTGTGTCCGCCGCCGAGTGGCAGCGCCTTTATTACGATACGGATGTTCTAGGCCGATGCCTCGGGCACGTCCCGGATGCCGTGGAGGCAATGCGGCTTGTCACCCACATGATTGATCCTTCTGTTGACGAATCGCGAATACTGGCCGCGGTGGAAAGCCGCCGGCGCCGTTTCCGGGCGGGCCTTGTCGGCATTGAAAGCCAGATGCTCGCAGCGTTGGATCGTCTGCGCGCAGCCGGCATCCGTACCGCTCTGGTATCGGACGCTGGTGCCGACGATGTGGAGTATTGGGAACGATCCCCGCTATGCGGCCGACTGGACGCCACGATCTTCTCCTATCAGGCTGGTGTGCGTAAACCCGACGAGCGAATTTACAGGCAAGCCCTGGAAGCCGTCGGCGCCCGACCCGGAGACGCTTTGTTTGTGGGCGATGGCGGAAGTGACGAACATCGCGGTGCCCACGATGTCGGAATCAGAACGGTTCTCGTGACGCGATTGCTGGCCCAATGGTGGCCGGAGAAAATTGAAGAACGCCGCATGCACGCCGATTGGGAATTCGAAGACGTTCCTGCTTTTGTCGAAGCGCTGGATTTCCCGCCTGTGGGATAATGCATCCTAACAAGCGAGGTCACACCCATGGTCAATTTCAATGTCAATGGAACAGCCCGGACTTTCAACGGCGACGAGGAGATGCCGCTGCTTTGGTTCCTTCGTGATGAATTGCGCCTGACCGGCACAAGATTCGGTTGCGGCCTTGGCGTCTGCGGGGCCTGCACGGTTCATGTGGATGGCCAGGCTGTTCGCTCATGCCAGACGAAAATGAGCACATTGGTGAACAAACGCGTCACCACGATCGAAGGTCTCAGCACCGACGGCAATCATCCGGTGCAACGCGCGTGGAGAACCGTGAACGTGCCGCAGTGCGGCTACTGTCAGAGCGGTCAAATCATGCAGGCCTCCGCGCTGTTGGCCAAAACTCCCAAACCCACCGACGACGACATCGATCGCACCATGTCGGGCAACATCTGCCGCTGCGGCACCTATCCCCGGATTCGCGCTGCGATCCACACGGCCGCCGGTAATGGAGGTGCGCGATGAACGCCATTCAGAACGTCAGCAATCGACGCAGTTTCCTCAAGGGAATGTTTTCGGCAGGCGCCCTGGTGGTCGTCTCGCGCGTGCTGCCGGAATCGGCATTCGCACAGGATCCTGCCGTGCGCACGCGAGCACAGAGCGCACCGCTCAGCCCGAGTGTGTATCTGGGAGTGGATCCTGATGGAACCGTCTTCATCGTCACGCATCGATCGGAAATGGGGACGGGCATTCGCACATCGCTTCCCATGGTCGCCGCCGATGAACTCGAAGCCGATTGGAGTCGGGTTCGCATTGAACAGGGGCTCGGCGATACCAAGTACGGTGATCAGAATACCGATGGCTCACGCTCGGTTCGCGATTTCTATGATGCGTTTCGTCGCGCCGGCGCCGCCGCCCGGACAATACTGGTGAGCGCAGCCGCCGCACAGTGGAACGTCCCGGCAACGGATTGCTTTGCACAGAATCATGAGGTCATACATCGACCGACCAATCGCCGATTGGCATACGGTGCGCTAGTTCCCGCTGCGGCGAAGCTTCCCGTGCCTCAACCCGCGACACTGCAGTTCAAGCCGAAGAGCGACTGGAAGTTTGTCGGAAAGGAACGCCCAATCTACGACCTCAACGACATTACTGTTGGCAAGGCACCGTTCGGACTCGATGTCTATCGTGATGGCATGGTGTTCGCTTCCATAGAACATCCTCCTGTAATCGGCGGAACGATCAAGAGCGTCGACAACGCGGATGCTTTAAAAGTGGCTGGCGTTTCGCAGACGGTTAACCTTGATGCGCCGAAACCTCCACTCCTGTTCCAACCGCTCGGCGGTGTCGCCGTGATTGCCAACAGCACGTGGGCCGCGTTTCAGGGGCGAAAGAAACTCAAGGTCGAGTGGGTCGACGGTCCCCACGCGGTCTTCGAATCGGAGGCGTTCAAGAAGGATCTGCTCAAGACGGTCAGCCAGCCCGCGAAGGTGGTGCGCAATCTCGGTAACGTCGACGCCGAGTTTGCAAAGGGTGGCAAGGTCATCGAGGCCACCTATTCCACACCCATGGCCGCTCATGCGGCGATGGAGCCTCCAGCGGCCGTTGCCGAATTCCGCAACGGAAAGGCCGAAATCTGGGCGCCGACCCAGAATCCCCAGGCCGTGCAGGAAACCGTTGGTGCCGCTCTGGGCATCGACAAGAAAGATGTGACCTGCCATGTCACGCTGCTCGGCGGCGGATTCGGCAGAAAATCGAAGCCGGACTACGCTGCGGAGGCGGCCGTTCTCTCGAAGAAGCTCAACAAACCGGTGAAGGTCATCTGGACGCGCGAAGACGACATTCGGTTCGACTTCTATCATGCGACCGCGGCCGTCTATCACAAGGCTGTCCTCGATAATCGCGGCAAGCCGACGGCGTGGCTGCATCGCTCGGCGTTTCCTCCAATCGCTTCCACGTTCGATCACACGGCGAAGTATCCGCTTGGGTTCGAGCTGGATCTTGGTTTGGTGGACGTCCCGTTCGACGTTCCCAACATTCGCGCGGAAAACGGGCCCGCCGATGCGCATGTGCGTATCGGGTGGTTCCGTGCCGTTACGAACAACTTCCATGTGTTCGCTTACGCCAGCTTTGCCGATGAACTCGCGCATGCCGCGGGACGCGACTCGCTCGAGTATTTATTGGAGATGCTCGGGCCCGGGAAGGTGCTCGATCTGAAATCGCAGGGCGTCGACTACTCCAATTACGGCGCGCCCATCGATAAATATCCCATCGATACGAAACGGCTGCGCCGTGTGCTGGAAGTCGCGGGAGAAAAGTCCGGATGGGCGAAAGCGAAATCCGGCGGCGGGAAGGGTTTTGGGATTGCCGCGCATCGCAGTTTCAATACGTATGTGGCGTCGGTGGTGCAGGTCGAAGTGGATAGCAAGGGCCAGTTCAAGGTGCCGCGCATCGATCAGGTTGTCGATGCGGGCGTCATCATCAACCCGGACCGTGTGCGTTCACAGATGGAAGGCGCTGCCGTGATGGGCGTGGGTTTGGCTCGCACCGGCGAGATCACTGCTGCAGGCGGCCGCGTGCGTCAAAGCAACTTCCACGATTTTCAGGTGGCGCGCATGAACGACTCTCCGTTGCAGGTCAACGTGCACTTTGTGGACAGCGGGGAACTTCCGACCGGCTGCGGTGAGCCCGGCATGCCTCCGGTAATCGCGGCACTCGGGAACGCCATCTTTGCCGCCACCGGCAAGCGCGTGCGTGAGCTGCCGCTCTCGAAGCAGAAGCTCGTTTGAGAAGAATCCTTCTCCCTCAGGGAGAAGGTGCCGCCCATCTTTTGATGGGCGGCGGATGAGGGAATCCGGATTGGCCGCTATTGATTCCCTCACCCGGCGCTTCGCGCCACCCTCTTCCTGTGGGAGAGGGACGCGCGAAAGCGAGTCTTTCATTACTGATTTGCTTGAGCTCAAATCTTGAACGACTCCAGCGACTCCGGCGCGAAGAGTTCCCTGGGTGTCAGCAATCGTTTCGACAGTCCCTGCTCGTACGAGTAGCGCAGGAACGTGGTCAACGTTTTCTGATTCGCGTCCAGCCCGTATGGCCAGTAATCCTTGCCCATCAGGCTTTCGGTTTCCTCGACGTGCTGCAGCAGGAAGGGCAGCATGGTTTTCAACGCTGCAGTCTGATGCAGGTCTTCATACGCGGCACGCTGGGCGAGCACAAAAGCCTTGTACAGCGACTGCGCGATCCAGCGATGCCGTTGATAGAGCTCTCGGCGAATCACCACCGTGTGCATGATCGGAAAGATTTTCGTTTTCTGATAGTAGGCTCTCTCCACGCTTTGGTAATCGGGGAACAGCTGCCGGACCTTTCCGGATGAATTGCCGGCGAACGTCGATGGAGCGCGCGCCGTATAGAGCGCATCGATCTCACCGGACTCGATCATCTGTGACAGTGTCTTCGTGTCGGGAATGGATTGAACCCGGAACTGCGCAGGCAGTGACAACTCAATCTTCTCCGACCGTCCCGGTTCCTCTTCGCCTCCACTTAAGTAAGTCGGGCTGGTCACGTTCACGCCATACTCATCGCTCAGAATTCCTCGGATCCATACAGGAGCGGTCATCTGGTATTCCGGATTTCCAATGCGTTTTCCCGCCAGATCCTTTGGTTGACGAATGCCGCTCCCGGCATTCACGAAAATGCAGGAATGGCGGAAGAAGCGTGAGGGAAACACCGGGATTGCGATGAACGGCGGATTGTCCTGAAACAGCGAGAGTGTGTACGACGACAGCGACATCTCCGAGACATCGAATTCCTGGTAGCGCAGCATGCGGAAGAAAGTTTCTTCAATCGTGAGGGGCAAGTACGTCAGTTCTACTCCATCGACCGAGACGCGGCCGTCGCGGAGCGCTCGCGTGCGGTCGTAATCCCAGCACGACATCGTGATGCTCAGTTTTCCGTTCGTCGTCACGTCCGGACGCGCGGGCGGCGCATTAGCTGGCGGCGGCGTGGACTGTTGCGCTGGTTTGGCCAATGCTGTCGCTCCGGCCGCCGCGCTCGCCAGAAAGCCGCGCCGGCTCAACGATGGTTTCTGCAATTTCGCCATGGAGTTCTCCCTTGATTGCGGCGATTGTACTGCAAGGCACGCCAATATTGCGCGAATCACAAGAGAAACCTCTAGGACTCCCGATGACACTTTTAGAGAATGCATGAAGAAGAGGACGCGGCTATGCATTGGCGAAGAGTGGCTTTGGTTTTGGCGATCGGGAGTATTGCGGCGACTTCTGGTGCGGCTCAGGATTTCATCGTAGCGCAGTCCCAGAACGAAGAGCGCGTGGTTGGGCTGCTTCGATTGCCCGAGATATACGGAGAATATCCATGCCAGGCTTTCGAGCCAGCGAAAGTGAACATCTATTCCGAGCCATCCAGCCAGCGCGCGCCGATCGGCGCCATTGAACGCGTCAATCCCATCAAGCCTCCTGAGCACCCGGATTGCGATACCCCTGTCGTCGTGGTGCGACGATCGGGCGCAGGTGCGAATCCCGAAGCATTCCCCTCCGACGAAAGTGGTGAAGACTTTACGACGGCGGTCGTGTATGAACGCTCCGGGCTTTGGTTTCGTATTGCCCTGACGCATGGTTCCGGTTGGATTCGGCGCGAAAACGACGAAGGCTTCCTGGCGTATCCGGAGATCCTGATGTCCGAAAGTTTTCTGACGTATCTCCGCCCCGGCTGGGACGGCAGTCTTTGGACGGAACCGGGCCGCGGCACAGCGGTGCCGGCTCCGGACGCGTGGCGTACTCACCGGAGTCGAGAGATTCCTGTGCGCATCACCTCAACTCGAAAAGTCGGCAACGACATGTGGATTCAGATTCGTTTCGAAACCGAAACGTGTGGGCAGTCTCTCGGCAAGTTGCCGCCGCTGCTAGGATGGATCCCCGCGCACCGTGCATCCCGCGTCACGTCCGTCTGGTTCTATTCACGGGGCTGTTGAGTGCAATCGCATACCTGATTGGCTTTGCCCCGAGCCTCCGACAGGTAACGCGCGAAGCGCATCCATACTGTAGGCGTGGTCTGTGACCGCGCAATATCCACCAATGAAAATGTGATGCGGAATCAGGATTGTGCGCGGTCATAGACCGCGCCTACAGTGTGGTGGCCTTCGGCTGCCTTTTTTGAAACCAAGCCCCGTTCATAAGTTTTCCATGACCGAATGATCAATTGTGCGGACATAGGTTCATCGATCATTTAGCCAACGGACATTTAACAAGGGAAGAAGGATCTCTCCGGCGCCTAGAGCGCTCTGCCGCGACCGAGTGAAAAAAGCATCCCTCTCAGGTAGGCATCCAGTTCGGCGCGTTCCACGTTCTTTCGAATCACGGTGGACAATTCGGTTTCGGGATCATCGATGATCTTTGCGATTTCCACAATCATCCCCTCAATGCGTGCGACTTCCGCGCCAATGGCGGCGGAGCTGATCGCGCTGACTGGGGCATCCACTTCAAGCAGAGTTGTGGCGTTCTTGACCTTCTCGGAGAGCTGGTTGTTTTCCTGGATAACGTCCTGGATCCGCCTTTCATATTGGCGGCGCAGGTTGTCCACGATATCCGAGCTGCCCGAACTATTGGCTTCCTTCATTTGGCGTTCCAACTGTTTGTTTGTCTTCTGCGCCTTTTCGAGTTCCAGTTTGAGGCGAACCAATTCCTCAGATGCAGCTCCGTTCGCGTGGGCGGATGCCTGCTTCGCCTTTTCGAGTTCCAGCTCGAGCCGGCCACGAGCATTTTCGCTGTCCCGAAGCTTTTCTTCCAGATCCGTGCGGGCCTTCTCGAGCCGGGCTTTCAGGTTCTGAAGTTCAGCGGCGTGGGCGTCCTTGAGTGTCGATAACTCCTTGCGTGCTTTTTCGAGGTCGTTCGCAAGGGTATCGCTCGCGGGCGATCTGGTCGGAGCCGGGGCAGCGCGATGTTTCATCGCCTCATTGACGAGATTGAGTTTTTCCTTTTCCCATTCGCTCTTCGCGGCGATGAGGGCTTCTTCGACCACGCGTTTCTCGCGGATCGCGTCGTCGTATTTGGTCTCCAGTTTTTGCCGGTCGATCTGGTTCGAGCGGAGCGGATTGTTCGATCGTTCGATAACTTCGGCGATGTTTTCCTGAAGCCGCGATATCTCGCTCAGCAGGCGGGTCCGCTCCTTCTCCCACGACTGGGTCGATTCACGGAGTTTTTCTTCGGCCGCCGTTTGACGCCGGTCAACATCCTCGGGGGCCAGGGCCGGACCGGCCTTTGATTCTGGACGCTCACGAACGGGCTGCTTCGCCTCCGCGAGGGCCGATTCGAGGCGGTCAATTTCCGCATTCAGGCGCCGCCGCTCAATGCGCCATTTTTCGGAGGACTGCTCGAATTCTTCCTCGATCTGGTACTTCTGTTTTTTCGACTCTTTCAGCTTTGCGTCGAACTCGGACTGGATCTCGTCGTAGAGTTGTCGGCGCAAAGCGTCTCGTTCCATCGGGGCATTATAGCAAGAGGCCCTGCAATGCATTTGTTTCGGCGACGTTTTGCGCTTCCTGCCGTCAACTGTCAGATGTTGTTTGTCGGTGCGATTCTCGCGTTGCTCGTATTGCAACCGCCCCCCGATCCGGAGATTCCGCCGATTTCCCTTGAGGACCGAATCAGCCTGCCTTACAGCGAATTGCTGGAGCCTGCAAGTTACTCTCAAAAAGAGTTCGAGAGTCTTCGATCCAGAATCGAGCACGAGCGTGACGAGAAAATTGAATCCTTGAAAAAGACTGAAAAGCTGTGGAAGGACGAGTTGGATGCAGCCCGCTCCGAACTGGAAGAGCTGAATCGAGGTAAATCGGTCGACACACCGGGAACCAGCGCCCGCCGTACGCAGCTGCACATCGACATTGGCGCTCTGGAACGCGGTATTCCCGAAAAAGTCCACGAGCAGAAGGTCACGATTCCAGGGGAGTACGACGAACGACTCGCCAAACTGTGGCTGATCGAACACTGGCCTGAGCGGCGAGACGAGATCCTTCAGCGCATCGAACAGGGCAGCGGCCGCGAACGCCGGCACGGGGATGTGGACGATATAGGTTATCGGCACATCGCCAAGGATCCCCAGGAAGATATTGGAATCGGCAGGCAAGCCGCGCGACAGATGGCCGCGGGCGGCTGGCTGCCCGCGGAATTGCAGGACGTGGATGTTCAGAACTATGTGCGAAAGGTTGCGGACCGCATCGCTGCAAATTCCGACTTGAAGGTTCCGCTCCATGTGACAGTCGTGGACAGCGGTGACTTACGAGCAACGGCGCTGCCCGGGGGATTTCTATTCGTACCATCCGGGGTTCTGCTGGCGTCTCACACCGAATCGGAATTAGCCGGAATTCTATCGCGAGAGATCGCTCGCATTGCGGCCCGTCAGGTCTCGCGCGCATCGAAGCGATCGCTGGTTTCCAGAATGTTCATGCCCATTGCGCAAATCGCAACGGGAGTATTCAGCGGCGGTATAAATCCTGGCGCATACTACGGCATCGGATACGGTATGCAGGGACTCAGCGGGATCGTGGACAGAGTGATGGACGGCGACAAGGCGAAGTACCAGAAGGAAGCGGACCAGCTCGGCATCCAATACGCGTGGAAGGCGGGCTTCGATCCCAGAGGCAGCCTGGAGTTTCTCGAATCGCAGGAAGCAGACGCCGGTTTGCACGAGCGCATTCTGAATCTCTTCAGTGAAATTACCTACCTGCGACCACAGAAGAACGCCGTCGTGGACTCTCCCGAATTCCAGGCAGTACGCGCCCGTTTGCGAACGCATACGCGCCCGCCGTCTTGATCTCGGAGCGCAGGAATTCCCCGTCGCTCGAGAAATATCCAATGTTCAGGGAACATTCTGCAGATTCCGGTGTCCATGCACAAATGCAGGCGCTCGCACTGATCCGGACGAATCCATCTCCCGAAAAAAGTTTTGCGCCTCTGATTGCGGGAATCGCGGCAGCGGCAGCCATGGCCAGGATCCTTGTCCCGCACCATCGTTTTCAATCGCTGAGTCAGCTGCTTCTTCTTGCGGCGGTTCAAACCGCGCTGACGGTCGCAGCGAGTATATTGGGGGTCCGCATCGCTGGATACTTGCTGAGCCGCAAGACCAGCGGCGTTTCGTCCTTTTCCGTCGCGATCGCCGCGTGGATTGCGCCTTTGGTGGTGTGCTTGAGTTACGGCTCCGTGCTGGCCATACCTCTGGCCGCCGTCATTGCCGCCGGCACGACTTCGTATATTCGTCGCGCTTACGAAATCCCGGAGGACGGCAGCGGCGGTATGAGGAAAGCTGGAGACATCGTTCATCTTCTCCGGATCCGTCCGCTTTCGGAATTGATACTCCTGGCTCTGGCGGCGCTCCTTTTACACGCTGCTGTGGCGGCGGGCGCATCGAAAGATGTACCCACCGGCGTCGCATTGGCGTGTATCGCATCGGTGATGATTGTGTGGCAAACGGCGAAGTACCGCGCCGTGCACGCTGCGGCCCGATCGATCCGTAATGTCTTTTCATCGTGGTTGGTTCTGGCGCTGGCATTCATGATAACGGTTGGAGCAATCCGTTCGGCAAACGGCGGCTCCGGTGATGCACCAGCCCATGCGGGAAAGGACGGAGACACCGGAGGCCATTTCCGCGGCATTTTCCTTTTTCCCGACGTCGTCTCGGAAAAACCTGTGACGCAATTCGCTCCGCTGTTGACCATGCCCGCAAGCCTGAAGTCCGCATCCCGCGAACCGATCAAGATTCGATTCGACGGAGTGTATTGGTTCTTTCAATCACCGGATCGCAGGCCGCCCGTCGGCGCCACGATACTTCAGGGCGTCCCGGATAAAATCGGATTTCACAGCACAAACGCCCGGCCCATTTGGATGGAAGCCCACCAGTCTCTGGCCTCTCCGATCGATCTTGCGGCCTGCAGTACCATTGAAGTTGAAGTGCGAAACGCGGACGTCCTTCCAGGCGCGGTCACGCTGGAGCTGATCCTGCGAGATTCTTCAAAGCCTCTCCCGCCTGTCTCGCTGGGCAGCATGTTGATTCCCGAACGTACATCCATCGAGCAAAGTGCGAGGGAGTCGACGCTGAGCTTTCCAGTGCCGTTGAACCCACGAATCCCGAGCTTCGACCAATTGACGTTTCGCTTTCTGCCGATATCCTCGCGATGGAAAGTCAGTCCGTCCGTTTCAATTGTCAGTATCACATTGATACCGCGCTGAAGCTCCGCAACGAGCAATGAACCCTGTCACAAACTGCCCCCGTCGTTCGTCTTCTGTATATGAATAAGGAGGACAGACACCATGACATCTCGAATCGACATTCGTAAATACCTCACCTCGGACGCCGGGCAGGCGATGCTCAACCTCGGAAAGGCCGTCGAAAACAGCGGGCTCGAGCGGTCGCTGCTGGAACTGGTAAAGACGCGCGCGTCGCAGATCAACGGATGCGCCTACTGTATCGATATGCACACCAAGGACGCCCGCGCCATGGGCGAGACCGAGCAGCGTTTGTTTGGACTGAACGCCTGGCGCGAGACCCCGTTCTTTTCCGAGCGCGAGCGCGCTGCGCTCGAATGGACCGAAGCGATCACGTTCGGCATCACTTTAATGAACAGCAACTGGTGGCACTGACGTTTGCCGCCACCGTGATCAACGCCTGGAACCGGCTGGCGATTACATTCCGCGTTCCCGTGGGCACGTATCAGCCAGAGGCGGTGCACGCGTAGGTCCAGCCTCGGCGCTTCCACTTCTGCTGTTCGACGAAGGACCGCCCGTGATTCAATGGGATCTGAAAATGATGCATTGGATTGCGGGTCGAACAACCAGGATGCTCGCCGTGTTGACGCTCACGTCACTCTGCGCGGCGTGTTCATCGAAGGGTCCGCCGTCATCATCCCAACCGTCGTCTTCGCTGCCTCCGGCAAATGCCAAAGTCGGCGAGGGATTTCCGCTGAAGGCGGGATCGTACTGGGTCTACAAGGGCACGGTGAAATGGCAGGACGGAACTGAAGCGAAGGAGACATCGGTCGCATGGAGGATGGAAGTGATCCGCAGCGAACGCGTGGGAAAATACGAAGTGACGTTCCTGGAGGGTCACCCCGAAGATCTGGCTTGGTTCACTCCGGGGAAACCGCGCGGAATTCACGTTTTTGTGAATGACGGTGGCCGCTACTACGAGCTGGGTTCGGTTACCGATCCCGGCTCGTTGCTGGCGGACGAAGCGACACTCGAATCCCATCTGCAACCGGAATCCGTGTTTCTCGAGCTCCCGTTGAATAAAGGTATGTGTCTGGGCCGAGCCCCGGACATCCAACGCGACGACAACATGTATTGCTGGTCCGTTGGGGCGCCCACGAGTTATGCGCCGCAAGGCGTCACCGGGATCCCATCCGGAAATCCTTTTTTCGATTATGAACTTTCCTTTCGTTCCCTTCCGGACCACACGATGATCCACTTTGTGCCGGGTATCGGCATTACTTCTTTTGTCTACGGACACCACGGAACGCTGAGCGAAGCCGACGTTCACCTGATCGAATATCATCCCGGCTAACGGCGGTGCCGCGAGAGTGCAGTTGTTAAGCCACATTCCGGGGACAGACCACTCAATCCCCGATTTCGGAGAATTCGGGGATTGAGTGGTCTGTCCCCGGAATGTGGCCATCAGTGCGGACTACTCTGTGCGCGGATTGCCGACTCCATCGGTCTGCCGATGCTGATTCATGGCGCTTTTGGTTGAGCCAGTTTCTTTCGAATAACTGCCGGAAACTCGAAAATCGTCTTTAGTAACATCTCGCAAAACGAAAGCAAATCCTGCGCATCGGCCGATCCGAGTATTACGATCTCATGATTCGCCTCGTTACCTTTGTTGCGAATGTGATCGACCCAATCCTTGGCGTCTGGCGAGATGTAGTGGTTGGCGCTTAGGTAGTCGACGTAAGCGGCGAATGACTCACCGGCCTTTGCGCCTTTCGCAACAGCGATATGCATCAGAAGTTTCCTGCAACAGAGGACCGCCGCGGTGTAGGCTCCGGCTCCAGTGGCCTTTCGTGCTTCCTCGTACAAGTTCGCCACCGTCTTTTCCGGAATATCGTTGACGACATTTCCAAAGACGATGCCCGGCCATTGGGTGCCCTCATGGTCGATAAACGTCGGACCCGTGCAGTGATGGCAAATAAGAACGAAAGCCCGATAACCGTTATTCTGCTCAAGGACACTATCCCAGCCTTTCGCCGATGCAAGGGATCTATTGCAATAGCCACACGTGTAACTTTTCGAGGGAATATCCCGTTGGTTCTGCCATGTGTATCGATACATTAGTATCCTCGTCCGCCCAACTTGTATTCGACTCCGTCCAATTTCCGGGTTCTGAAAAAATACCGGGGAAGTCTAGTCCCGGAATACAACCGAGGCAGGATGGCCGGTTGTTTATTGGGGAACATGGTAATACTGGCGGTTCCCTTTGACGAAGTGGAAATAGAAAGCGGACAAGTTTGTCGAAGCCCCAGGAAATGAACTGCGTCGTGTCTCAGGGACTCCGAATCTCGGGGTCCTCGCGATTTAACACCTTAATTGTTGCCGTCGTGCTCTTCCATGTTTGACCCTGCGAGTTTCGTACTGTCGATTCGCCTATGGCTATCTGCAATGATGCGTAATGGCGGTGTCTCGACGAGTGAAGTTTTCGAAGGGCAAAAGGACAAACCGCAATCAGGCAGCAGGGATCGGACCGGAGGCGACGAGTTTCTTTTCGCGGGAGTTGACAACGAGATTCAGCCCTTCGAGAGTGCGCGCGCCCAAAAGCAGCAGGTCCCCTTTTTCCGCAAAGACGACCTCATCAATGGTGAATGCTTCGCCAACCCTGATGATTGCGAAGCCGACACTTCTTGTGATTTGTTGGCCGTTGGCCATGATAAATGAAAGGTCTTTTTTCTCTCTCTCCACACCAATGCGTTCAAGAGTAGAGTCCGGAATCCACGTGTATTCGCTTCCGGTATCAACGAGGACTTTGGGAATACGGAACTGCCGTTTTCGATTCACGTGATTTTGAACGATGCAGGGAGTGTAAAACGTGCCCATGACAAACGAAGTTTATCACGAACAATTTCAAACCTTCGCCGCTACCCTGCACACTCCGGCGAGTCGGCCTACAGGAGGTATCGCACGACAGCTACTTTCACTCGGATCGAGGAATTGGATCAGACGAGGCCGCCTCCTTCTGATTTCCTGGAGAAGATGAGTTTTGACCACAGTAATGCTGCTTGAGAATTGCGATTGATCGGCAGTATTCGGAACAAGCAGCATAGGGATTGAATTCTGGACGCCTTCGACACTGCTGATGCTCGTCATATTTCACGAGGGCTCGCTTGTGTACAATACGCCAACAAAGGAGGTTCTCATGGCAAAGCTTCGTCGTCAGATTCGCCTGATGCAGGTCTATATGGCAGGCTCATCTCTGCTTCTCTTATTCTTCGCAGTTACTGCGATGACCCAATCCAACGCGACGCAGCGGGTCGATGAACTGACGGTCCAGCGGCTCAATGTCGTCGATGCGAATGGCAAGTTGAGACTCGTACTCTCGAACAAAGACCGAATGCACCCGGGGGTGGTGGACGGCAAGACTCTGAATCGTCCTCGACCTGTCGGAGGACTGATCTTTTTCAACGACGTCGGCGACGAAGTGGGCGGCCTTACCTACAGCGGACGTGAAGTGGATGGCCAGGGCAGCGCCGACGCCAGCCTGACGTTCGATCAATGGAAGCAGGATCAAACGATCGGCATCCAATACGGCGAAGGTCGCGGACAACGTTCTGCGGGATTGCAAGTATGGGACCGATCCGATACGCAACATCTCAGCGACGTGTTCGACAAACTGAACGCGGCCTATGCGCTTCCGGATACTGCCGCGCGAACTGCCGCATTGCAGGCGGCTGCCGCTACGATGCAGCCGGCCTTTCAACGCCTGTTCGTGGGCAAGGATCGCGATCGTGCATCTGTGGTGATGCTTGCCGATGCGGCCGGCAAGCCTCGGCTGGCACTAAAGGTTCTGGCCAACGGCACGGCCAGCATCGAGTTCCTCGATGCCCAGGGCAAAGTCACCGATCGCCTGCCGAAATGAAGGTGTATTCAGAGGTGGAAAATCATCCCTTAATTTCCCAATGTAAAGCTCAGCAACTTTGGTGCGGCCGGAGTTGCCGGCGCTGCGGCTCCTCGCGCTGCGCCTCCGCCTGGATTGCCCATGAACGCAACGTACTGCTTACCGTCGACAAGGTAGGTGATCGGCGGACCCATACCCGCGCCGAGTTCGGTTTGAACATCGAGAACTTTTGCGCCGTTGTCGGCACGATAGGCGAGCAGGTGTCCATCCTGACGAACCTGGAACACGAGGTTGCCGGCGGTTGTGAGCGCTCCGCCGCCCGTGCCACCGCCGCCGTCGGCGCGCCATCGCTCCTTTTGCAAAACGGGATCCCATGCCAGTAACACTCCACGTTGACCGGCAATCGTTGCGGGGCCGATCGAGGGTGGCTCAATCGCGTTCGCAGCCCCGCCGGTTGCAACACCGACGCGCACCACTGCGGGCAAGCCAGGAGTCGGCACGAAATCGCGATTCACCGCATAGACGAACGAGCCGTCCGGCGTCGCCGGAAGATAGATCAGACCAGTATTCGGATTGAACGCCATCGGCGCCCAGCTGTGCGCCGAGCTCGGCGCCACGCGAACCGGTTTGGTTTCGTAGCGTGCTTCGGGATTGATTATCGGGCGTCCCGTCTTTGGATCGAAGCCGCTGGCCCAGCTGACTCGAGCGAACGGCGCCGCCGAAATGAACTCTCCAGTGGCGCGGTCGAGGACGTAGAAGAAGCCATCCTTGTTCGCCTGCATGATGACTTTGCGAACGCGTCCGCCGATCGTCATATCGGCAAGCGTCAACTGTTGAACGCTGTCGTAATCCCAGGAATCGCCCGGTACAGCCTGGTAATGCCAGGCCAGCTGGCCGGTGTCCGGCTTGATCGCGAGGATCGAACATATATAGAGGTTGTCGAGACCCTTCGAGTGGCGAAGCTCTTCGGGCCACGGCGTGCCGTTGCCGGTTCCCACGTAGATCAAGTCCAGGTCGGGATCGTAGGAGAGACCGTCCCAGATGGAACCTCCACCTCCCAGCTTCCACCAGTCGCCCGACCATGTGGCGGCAGCGCGACGCATGGCGTCATTTTCGAAAGGCTTTGAAGGATCACCGGGAACGGTATAGAAGCGCCACAGCTCTTTTCCCGTTTCGACATCGAACGCGGAAACATAGCCGCGCACAAAGAATTCACCGCCGGCGCCGCCAATGATGATTTTGTTCTTAACGATGCGCGGCGCCATCGTGAGGGTGTAGGGCTGATCGTACGGTGTGGCGCGAACTTCCCAGAGGACGTTTCCCGTTGCCGCATCGAGAGCCGCGAGCCTGCCGTCGAGAACCGGAACAATGACTTTGCCGTTGTAGAGCGCAACCCCACGATTGACGGCGCCGCAACACACCCGGTCGGTCTGCACGGCATCGATGACGTGATCCACCCTGGGGTCCCATCGCCATAATTCTTTTCCGCTGCGGGCATCCACGGCGAACGCTACGCTCCAATTCGTGATGCTGTAGAGGACGCCGTTTGCCGCCAGCGGCGTGGCTTCCTGGCCTCCGCCTCCAACTCCAATTTCAACGGACCAGGCGCGGGCAAGGCGGTCGGCATTGTCGGCATTGATCTGGTTGAGCGGACTGTATCGAGTCTCCGCATAATCGAGGCCGTAGGTTGGCCAATCGCCACGCTGTTTGCCGGCGCCGTTCAACGCAGCGTCGTCAATGCGCTGCGCAGCGAGAAACGCGAAGCCAGTTCCAACAAGAACGAACACCAACAATGCGGAGCGGATAAATGTGCGCGGCATAGTGCAACCTCGGCGCACATTCTATACGAGACCTGTTGAAAAGAAATTCAAGTCTGTCCCACAATCTCTCAACGGAGGTCGATATGGCTGCGAAGAAGATTCTGATGCTGGTTGGCGATTTCGTTGAAGACTACGAAGTGATGGTTCCGTTTCAGGCGCTGCTGATGGTCGGGCATACCGTGCATGCCGTGTGTCCAGGCAAGCTGGCGGGAGAAGCTGTTCGAACCGCAGTGCATGATTTCGAAGGCGACCAGACCTACACGGAAAAGCGCGGCCACAATTTTTCGTTGAACGCAACGTTCAGCGATGTCGTGCCCGAAGACTATGATGCGCTCGTGATTCCGGGCGGTCGGGCTCCGGAATACCTGCGGCTGAATCCAAAGGTTCTCGACGCGGTCCGTCATTTTGCGTCAGCGAAGAAACCCATTGCAGCGATTTGTCACGCTGCACAAATTCTTGCGGCCGCTGGAGTCGTACAGGGGCGCAAGGTCAGTTGCTATCCCGCGGTTTCACCCGACGTGACGCAGGCCGGCGGAACATACATGGACATTCCCATGGATCAGGCGCTCGCGGACGGAAACCTGATTACGGCGCCGGCCTGGCCGGCTCATCCCGCGTGGATTTCGAAGTTCCTTGTTGTCCTCGGCACCAAAATCGTTTTGTGAAGTGACGCCGAAGGCCGGATGAGGGAATCAATTTTCGCGCAATTGATTCCCCTCCTGGGACAGGAGGGGTGGCGCGAAGCGCCGGGGTGGTAGCCAAGTCGAAGAGTTTCCCTTAGCACAGCTACCACCCCCCGCGGGATCCGCTTCGCGATCCCGCTGCCCTCCTAGGAGGGCAGCCTTTGCACCCTCTCCCTGAGTGAGAGGGATTTACTTTTTCAGCAGTGGTTCCAGCGAGGTCATAACCGTCTTCACAACGATCGTGTAGCCGTCGGCATTCGGATGAGTTCCATCGGAGATCGTGAGATTGGGATTGCCGGAGACCCCGGCCAGAAACGATGGAATCAACGTGAGGTGGTACTTGTTCGCGAGAGTCCGGTATACGTCTTCCCCGCCCGCTATGCTCCGCCCAGCCAGCACGACCTCAATTCGTGTTTTCTGAAACCGCGTAATCATTTGTTCGAGGTTGTCCTGCGTTTGCTGCAGAGAGATTCCATTCGACCGGTCATTCGATCCAAGTTCCAGAATCACAATGACGGGACTCGCGCCCTGCGCGCGGCTCATGCGCCCGAGGCCGCCCCTGGTTGTGTCTCCGGTGACGCCCATATTCACGACGCGGTATTTGTAACCGCGTTCGTCCAAAGTTCTCTGCAGCTGCGCGGGATACGACATATCGCCCGGCACTCCATAGCCCGCCGTCATGCTGTCGCCGAATGCGACGATGACCGGGCGAGAATCCGGAGCCTGACTCCATCCGGGAAGAGTCGTTAGCAGAAGGAACATGGCGGTTTGGAGAATTACCTTCATGGCTTTCGTTCCTCGAGCTTCTGAAATGGGCCGGCGGCGTAAACGATTCTGCCGCCCAGCATCGTCAGCAGTGATTCCATACTGCCGATCTGATCGACGGGCGCCGTCATGTAATCCTTCGAAAGAACGGCGAGATCCGCCAGCTTGCCCGGTTCGAGCGATCCACGCTTGTCCTCATCGTGCGTGAACCAGGCACTGCCGATGGTATAGAAGCGCAGGGCGTCTTCACGTCCGGGCACTTCGTCGACGCGTCGCATCGTGGTGCCACCCGCGGATTTCCCATCGAGAAGCCATTGGATCGACGTGAACGGATTGTACGACGCAATGCGATGCGCGTCGGTGCCGGCGCCAACCGGCACGCCGAGCTTCTTCGCGGTCATGACCGGTGGCAGACTTCGGCTGGGATCATCGGAAAAATACAACATGTCCTGAACCGTCCAGCCCATACCCAGCGCCTTCATTCGAGCGAGAGACGATGGCGATGCATCATTGAGGTGCGCGATCGACCAGCGCAGTCCCGAGATCGGAACCTCGCGATTCAGCCGCTCAAACAGCGTCAACAGATGATCGACCGACACGTTGTTGTTCCAATGCATGGTCAGCGACATGCCGCGTTCGGCAGCCCACTTGGCGATCTCGTAGTATTTGGCTTTCTCCGCATCGCCGGGCGTGTCGTTGTTGTTCATCGCAAAGGTGACTCTCTCGCCGATTCCCTTGAATCGCAGCATGTCGTCGCCGAATCCGCCGGGAAGCAGTCGAGTGAGGTTTTGAAACTCCTCGAATTCCGAGCCTGCCGTCTGGCCATTTAACCAGTAGCCGATACGTACCGTCAGTTGATGCTGCTGCCAGGCGCTGAACACCGCGCGGTATTCCGCCGGCGGAAGATTGTTGCCGCCCGGATCGCCGACTCCAGTCAGCGCCAGGCGATTCAATTCGCGGAAGAATTTCTTCGTGCCATCGACTTCCTGTTCGTAGGTGGGTCGGGGAAGCTTGTCGTACAGAGCCACGATTGCGGGCTGGTTGCCGTTGATTCCGCCGGTGAGATTGCCGCTTGAGTCTCGTTCGATCTTTGCGCCCGCGGGAAGATCGGTATCCGAAGCGATATTCAAAATCTTGAGACCGGATCGCGACAGGATGGCCCAGCTGTAACCAAGCTGCACGTAGACGGGATTGTTTGGAGCTGCCATCTCGAGCTCGGCCTGTGTGGGACGCCGCCGTTCCTTGAATTGATTCGTGGTCCAGCCGCCGCCGACAATAATCCACGCGGCCGGTTTCATGGTTGCTGCGGCCTGACGGATCCGATTCATGGCTTCGGTCAGAGAGGACACGCCCACCCAGTTCACTTCGCTGCTGTAGGTGAGGCCGGCTCGAATCGCATGAAGATGAGAATCGATCAGGCCCGGAATGACGGTGCGGCCTTGCAGATCGATCACCTGCGTGCGAGATCCCGCAGACTTTCGCAAATCCGCCGTTGTTCCTAAGGCGAGAATTTTGCCGTCGTGTATGGACAGGGCTTCACGAACGGAGAATCGACTATCGACGGTCAGGACCTTCCCATTGATGAGAATGGTGTCGGGAGTCTGCGCCCACGCAGGCGCCGTCAAGAGACAAAGAAGGATCGCTGCACTCAGGATTCTCATGCATGACTCCGTTTGGTATGGGCTGAATTGTAGCGGTGGGAGGACCAGAATGCCATGCCGACGATGGTCAGTGTCGCAGCGGTTGGAAGCCAGTCTGGCGTGTGAACACCGAGGCTCTCCACAATCATGAACGCTCCAAGAAAACCGATGGAGGTCATGGCGCCGTTCTTCAACCATCGGTAGCTGCCGACCTTGTCGATACCCCGGATCGTCAATTCGCGGACAACGATCGCGCCAATGCCGTTTCCAATGAGGATCAGTCCGACGTTTGTCGTGAATGCGAATGCGCCGAAGATGCCGTCGATGCTGAAGGAAAGATCCAGCACTTCGAGAAAGAGGAGTTTGGCGATGTCGCTCGACCCTTTCTCAATCTGCTTTTCCTGCTGTTCTGCGGTCTGGCGAAAGCCATACAGAATGAAGAACACGGCATTCCCTGTTGCCGCCGCGATCATGGCGAGCGGCTGGTCGCGCACGGCCCACATGATGCTGACGAGCAGCAATCCTGCAATCGCGAAGAACCAGACACCATGCCGCTGCTTGACCAGACGGTCGATAAAGAAGTACGGATCCTTCTTTTCGAGGAACAGCCAGTGAAAGTACAGCAGCAAAAGGAACATGCCTCCACCGACCAGGAGGATGAACGAGTTGTCTTCCATTGCCTTGTGCGCGATGGGATCGCTGCCGAATGTCGCCAGTACTGCCTGCCACAGTGTGATGCCGGGCGCGGTGAGCCAGACGATGAGCAATGGGAGTATTCCCCGGACGAGAAAGACCGCGGTCAATATGCCCCATAACAGAAACCATTTCCGCGCCCGCTCGCTCATGGTGGAGAGCATGTGGGCATTGACGATGGCATTGTCGACGCTCTGGACGATCTCCAGGACGAGAAGGCCGACAATGGTGATGACGACTGAGAGCATGTTTTCCTCTTCGCGCGTGCCGCCGCATGAATCACCGACAGGGAATGATGACGTAGATCGCAGGGAACCTGACGGGAATATTGCCGTGGTGGCGTACGAATGCGCGACGAGCGGAGCTAACGTTATTTACTTCGCAAGTGCAGCTGCAGCGTCAAAGATTCGCTTGAAGTCAGGAGGCAGCGCCGATTGCGTCGTCGGGTCCCAGGAGGCCTGGTAGGTCCATTCGGTAAGTTTCGAATCGCGAATACGCAGAGTCATTGAAGTCACGATACAGTCGGCGCAAAAGCTCGGAGCCGGTGGTATCTGAAATAGAGGATCCGTAACGGGCTTCCGAATCCATGATTCCAGGTTTATGGAGTCAATGAGTCCGGAAACGGACTGCAAGGCGGGTTGCGGAATCTGCCGATCGCACGGTTTTCGGGAATCGCAGGTCAAGCGCCCCTCAGCCGTCAATGTGAATCCGCCGATGCCCTGACCCGTCAGGCCGCCGCTGGTATGGACGTCCACAGACCAATTCACGCGTTGGTCGGGAACCTTTGGGAGAGCAACATTGTCGGCTGGTGAAGTGGCAGGCGGAACAGCGTCCTGCGCCGCGAAACCAAATAACGGAAGGCAGCATAGTAGCCATGCGGCAAGCGCGGGTTTTCTCATTGGTGTTTGCTCCGTGGAAGTAACGTACCTCCATAAACGATAACGACCGAACGGGAATTTTATTAGGGAACGAGGGGGCTGTCCCTCTCCCTGAGGGAAAGGGTGCCGCCCATCGCCAGATGGGCGGCGGGTGAGGGAATCAATTTGCGAAACAATTCCAATCCGGATTCCCTCATCCGCCGCTTCGCGGCACCTTCTCCCTGAGGGAGAAGGACGGGCCCAGAATCTCTTCCCAACTTAGACATTTGAATTCCGTTCGGGATAGCGACTCGAATGTGCTTAATAGGGCTATGTCCTGGTTTCGCAGTCATCGTACGCAATACCTGCTGGGCTTGCGTATCACCGCAGCCGGCCTTTTGGCTTACGTGCTTTGCCCATTGTTCGGTCTCGCGCAAACCTACCCGGCGGTTCTGACTGCCGTTATCGTGATGCAAGGCAGTGTCGGCGCTTCGCTCAAAGCGATGGTGGATCGATTCGTGGGCTCGCTTGGCGGTGCGGTTTGGGCCGTCGCGGTTCTCCTGGCGCTTCACCACTCAAATCGATTCAACACGGGGATGGCGCTCGTGGTTGCGCTGGCGCCGCTGGCGTTGCTGGCCGCTTTCAAGCCGGCATATCGCGCGGCTCCGACCGCCGCGATCATCCTGCTGCTGACTCCGAGTACTGGCGCCGGGCCGCTGGCTCCGGCAATTCAGCGGATGCTCGGGATTGGACTGGGCAGTGTGGTCGCATTGGTGGTGGCGTTGCTGGTTTTGCCCGCCCGAGCCCATGGCACGTTCGCAGAGTCAGCCGGTCGGGCCGTTAAAAAGATGTCCGCACTCGCGTTGATTCTCATGAAGGGGCTGTCCGAAGCCGGCGATCCGGAAACGATCCAGAGTCTTCACGACGATATTCGCCGGTTGATTCAACAGGCCGAAGCGGTCGCGGATGAAGTGATGCGAGAGAGAGCAACTCATCTGGTCGCCGGTCCGGATCCGTTGCCGATGTGCCGCGCCCTTCGCCGGCTTCGCAACGACCTTGCGATGATCGGACGAGCGACCGCGGAACCGTTGCCGGAGTCCATACGAAAGCCGCTCTCCGAGCCCACTGCAGCGACCGGCTCTGCGATCGCCGAATTCCTCGAAGCCTGCGGCGAAGCAATCTCACGACAGCAGCCGGCACCGTCGATTGAACGATGCGAAAAGGAATTGGCGCATTTTGCAACGACCCTCACGGGACTGCGTCGTGTTGGGCTGCTGCACGAGCTTCCGGATGAAACCGTTGGCCGGATTTTCGGTCTCGCGTTTGCCCTCGAACAGTTGCACCAGAATCTCGAAGAACTCTCCGATCGAATCCAGGAGCTTGCCGCGGCAGGGAAGTGAGAACCCGATGCGATTATTCGTGGAGCTGTTGATGCACGAATGAAATCGCAATCGATCCTTCGCCGACTGCGGACGCAACGCGCTTGACGTTCCCCGCACGGACGTCGCCGACGGCAAACACTCCCGGCAAACTTGTTTCCAGAAGCCGGGGCAGTCTGGGCAGAGGCCACTTCGCGGATGACAAATCTTCCGAAGAAAGATCCGGGCCGGTTTTGATGAATCCATTTGCGTCAAGCGTGAGGCAGCTGTCAAGCCAGCTGGTATTCGGCCTGGCGCCGGTCATGGAGAAGATGTGGCAGATCGGGTGTGTCTCGATTTCCAGGGTCTTCGAATTACGCCAGCTCACATGTTCGAGATGATCGTTGCCTTCCAGCGCCGTTATTTCGGTGTTGGGGCGAAGGACGATGTTTGGAGTCTCTTCAATGCGGCGGATCAGGTATCGCGACATGCTTTCCGCGAGCCCGGTTGAACGCACGAGGATGTGAACCTTGCGCGCGGATTGCGCCAGAAACACGGCGGCCTGACCCGCCGAGTTGCCGCCGCCCACAACGATTACTTCCTCACTGCCGCACAGCTGAGATTCCACGAAGGTGGCGGCATAGTACACGCCGGCGCCTTCGAATCGGCCAAGGTTTTCGATCGGCAGTTTTCGATACTGTGCACCGGTGGCGATGACAATGGCGCGCGCAGGAATGCGGGAGCCGTCATCGATTTCGATGGAGAACGGCTTCCTGTCGCAGGAGAGTTGCCGGGCGCCTTTCACCACCATCAACTGTGCGCCGAATTTCTGCGCCTGCGTGTATGCCGCGGTTGCCAGATCCTGGCCGGAGATGCCCATCGGAAAGCCGAGATAGTTTTCAATTCTGGAACTGGATCCGGCCTGACCTCCCGGTGCGTTGGTTTCGAGTACAAGGACATCGAGCCCTTCCGAGGCGCCGTAGACCGCCGCAGCCAACCCGGCCGGCCCTGCACCCACAATGACGACGTCGCGCATTCGTGCGAGGTCGATGGATTCATTGAAGCCCAGACATTCCGCGACGTCACCATTCGTGGGATTCTTCAGGACGGTTTCGCCACGGCAGATCAAAACCGGAATCTCGTCGACGCGGACGTGGAACCGATCCAGCATTTCCTGAGAACCGGCATCGCGGTCGAGATCGAGATACGTATATGGATGGCCGTTGCGTGTGAGGAACTCCTTGAGCCGCAGCGTGCCCGGCGAATGCGTCGATCCAAGAACGACGGCGTCGCCAAACCCATGCGTCACCAGTTCCGCTCTGCGGAGGATGAACGCCCGCATGAAAATCTCACTCAACTCGCTGTCATTCTGAACAATCGACAACAGGTGCTCGCGATCGAGTTCAATCACGGCACTGTTCTCCCGCGCTCGTATGCGAACCAATCCACGCCGGCCCGAGAGCATGGTGATTTCCCCAGTGAACTGTCCCGGGCCAAAGAGGGCAACCGGGATTTCGACGTGGTCGGAAGGCTGAACGATCTCCACCTGTCCCGTATTGACGACAAAAAACCGAATGTTCTTTTCCCCGACTTCGAGCAGAACCTCGCCCTTGCGAACCTGGCGGGTATTGCCGTGCGAGGCGACGCGTGAGATTTGTGCGGGACTCAACGTGGGAAAGATCTGTTCCTCACGGGCACGAACCGCCACGTTGGCTGCGGGATTGGTTTCGCTCATATGGGTGGATCCGATTATACAGGCCCGTGTGCGGAAGGAGTGGGATTGGAATATGGACAAGGACGTGTGACAATGGCCGCCTCAACATGATTTTCGGAATGAGCCTGGTGACATACACGTTAGTGCACGTTGCAATCAGCTTGGTCGCAATACTGGCCGGATTCATTGTCGTGATCGGGATGCTGGACGCGAAGCGGATGAATGCCTGGACCGGACTCTTTCTGGCGACTACCGTGGCGACGTCGGTAACCGGATTTGGATTTCCCGTGGATCATCTGTTGCCTTCTCAAATTGTCGGCGGCATTTCACTGGTCGTTCTGGCGATTGCGATTGCAGCGCGCTATGGGTTGCATCTCGCGGGCGCTGCGCGCTGGATATACGTTGTGGGCGCGCTGATGGCTCTGTACCTGAATGTGTTTGTCCTGGTCGTTCAATCGTTCCTCAAGGTGCCGGCGTTGAAGACGCTCGCGCCAACCCAGTCAGAACCGCCGTTTCAGGCCGCGCAGGCGGTGATGCTCCTGCTGTTTATTGTGCTGGGAATCTTCACTGTAAGGAAGTTTCGCAATCCGACCTGAGTCGAGCCGACTAGAAGTGAAAATTCACTCCAACTCGCACGGCATGGATCTTTGAACTGGAAACCGTATTGTTGAACGTGGCGCCGTCGACAAAGCCTGCTGCCGGGCTGAATCCATTGCCGCCGGAGAGTTGTCCACTTTCCAGCGTACCGCCGAATCGGCTGAACAGGTACTCGCCCTTCGCGCTCCAGTGATCTCCAAGAAATCCTTCCAATCCCGCGCCTGCGGTCCAGCCCGCCTGAGTCCGTGGACTCACGATTTGTTCCGGTATGGGGGTAAAGACGTCCTCAGAAAAGTCCTGCTGGAAACGGGAATGGCTGATGGCGAGGCCACCTGTTCCATAGATCATCCATCGATCGACTGTCCAACCCAGGCGGGGACGCACGCCCAGTAACCAGCGCGAAGCGTCTGAAGTCCGGAGCTGATACGGCGCACTGACGGTGGTGTAGTTGAATGGGCCTCCGTAAAATTGATTGAGGCCAAGATAGTCGAAATCACTCTCAACGCTCCACACCGCGCTGCCAGCCTGGTGGTTGTAGCCGAACTGTGCGCCGCCGCTGAAGCCATTGTCGTCGAGGATCGTTGTACCGCTGGCATTGACTCCGGGAATATCCGCTGCGATGAAGTAATAATTGGGAGAATCATTGACGACAGCAAGGGATGTGGATTCCTTCTTCCAGGTTCTGCCGGCATTGAGTCCGATGTAGAAACCTGTCCACAGATTCCCACCGGACGAGTTAACACCCTGTGCGTTCAGATCCGCAGTTCCGAGAATCGTTCCAGATAAAATAATGGTGATTGCTCCAAGCCTGAATTTCGAAACTGATTTTCGCGCCACGATGAGCCTCCCTTTCTGCATTGGTTCCCGACTTCTTGAAATCGAACTTCCACTTCGACAGATTTTTTGGAATTTTGTAACCGCGATTCCGAACCGGGAATGGGAACACTCACCTTGAGTTCCCCACCTGGTATGCCGGACCCGCGACGCATGAAACTCTTATTCAATTTTGCGCTTCGCGCTGTCTCGAATTCTTCACTTGTATTTTTGATACGTCCAATTGTTTTTGGAACTAGAGTTCTCGACGGCCTTCCAGGGCTTTTGCCATCGTCACTTCGTCGGCATATTCGAGATCCCCGCCGACCGGCAGCCCCAGACCGAGTCGGGTCACTCGAATCCCCAATGGCTTGATCAGGCGGGAGAGATAGAGAGCGGTGGTTTCGCCTTCCACATTGGGATTGGTGGCCACAATCACTTCTTCAATCAAGCCGCTTTCGAGACGTCGCAGCAGGGAAGTGATGGTCAGCTGATCGGGGGTAATTCCCCTCAACGGAGAAAGCGATCCCATCAACACGTGATAGCGGCCATTGAAGGCGTGCGTTTTTTCGACAGACAGGATATTGGTGGATTCCTCCACGATGCAGAGCGTCTTATCGGATCGCGTCGGCAGCGAGCAATACTGGCAGGGATCGACATCCGTCAGGTTGTTGCACACCGAACAGCAGCGAATCGATCGTTTGACCTCCAGTATGGCTTCGGCGATTTGCCCGGCATCCGCTGAATCCATTTTGAGAATGAAGAACGCCAGGCGCTGTGCCGATTTGGCGCCGATTCCCGGGAGTTTTTTGAATTGATCGATAAGCCGGCTTACCGGTTCCGCAACGTCGGCCATTCTTAGAATAATCCTGGAATCTTCAGACCGGAGGTGAGCCCGCCGAGCTGGCCGGCCATCACTTCATCGACCTTGCGAACGCCTTCATTGACGGCGGCGACAATGAGATCCTGGAGCATTTCCCGGTCACCGCCGGCGAATACTTCCGGATCAATCTGAATCGCCAGAAGCTGTTTGCTGCCGTTCATTTTTACGGAGACCATCCCACCGCCGGCAGTGGCGTCAACGACGGTGGCTTCCATCTGCTTCTGCAACTGCTCCTGCATCTTCTGGGCTTGTTTCATCATTTGTTGCATGTTCATGTTGGTTCTCCCTTGGATGGCTTGACTTGAGCGATGTCTCCTCGAAAGACGTCCAGAAATCGCCGCACCAGAGGTTCCTCTTTAGCAACGTCCATACTGCTCTTCGAATCGGTGCGAGGTACAGTTTCCGGTTTGGGTGGAGATGGTTCCTTCGCCAAGGGTAGCATTGTCGGGGGCGCGGCAGACTGGACAGCTTTTCGGGCAATCTCGGGTGCAGGAACCTTCGCCTGAGGCGCGACGGGATTCGTCGGCGCAACGCTCCCTTGACGGAACTCTCGAATGACCTCCTCGATATCGCGAACATATCCTGCCTTGGAAAGCTTGACCAGCCCGGCTTCCAAATGGAGCCGCGGTTGTGAGGTCCATTTCAATTCGTTTTCCAGTCGCAGCAGCAGGTCGAAGTAGCGAATCAGGTCCTGTTCGGAAAAGCGCGAACTGTCAATCGAGAGCGATTTCTTATCGTCAGCGCTTCCCAGAACCTTGTCGTCGAGTCCGAGTTTCATCATCAGAAGGTCGCGCATTCGCCCGATGCACTCCCGGACATACTGCTGAATGCTCAACCCCTGATCGACGACGATGTCCACACACTCCAGCAACTCCCGCGAGTCCCGGCTGGCCAGAGCCGCAGTGGTGCGATCGAGAATTTCGCCGGGAATGAATCCGAGAACGTCGCGGACGTCGTCGTGCGCAATCTCCTGCCCGCCAAATGAAATGATCTGGTCCAGCAGAGACTGAGCATCGCGCATGCTTCCTTCAGCGGCCTTGACGATGTAGCTCAGCCCGCGGTCGTCAATATGCGCCCCTTCACGATCCGCGATCTGACGCAGGTGCGCCTGGATTTCCGCCGCAGAAATGGTCCTGAAAACGAACTGCTGACAGCGGGACAGGATTGTTGCCGGCAACTTGTGTCGTTCGGTTGTCGCCATGATGAACACGACATGGGCGGGCGGTTCTTCAAGGACCTTTAACAGCGCGTTGAAGGCCGGAGTCGAAAGCATGTGGACTTCATCGATGATGAATATTTTGTATCGGTCCCGGGACGGGGCATAGCGGGCGCTGTCTCGAAGCTCACGGATGTTGTCGACGCCATTGTTCGAGGCGCCGTCGATTTCCAGCACGTCCATCGATTGAGCGGCTGCAATTTCCCTGCACGACGGGCACTCATTGCACGGTGTCGCCGAAGGGCCGTTGACGCAATTCAGGCCCTTCGCCAGAATGCGGGCGGTCGTTGTTTTACCAACGCCCCGAGGCCCGGAGAAAAGATACGCGTGGCCGATCCGGTCCGACTCGATCGCATTCTGGAGCGTCCGGACGATTGGTTTCTGCCCAACCACCTCACCGAAAATTTTTGGGCGAAACTTTCGGGCAATGACCTGGTATTTCATATTGACGCGGCAGCCGGACTGCGGGCCAGGCTCGGGGGTTACTGTGGCACATCAGATGACCCGCTGCCGTTGCTTCCTTCCGGACCTGGCGGGGTTCACGGGGTCTAATTGCACAGCCCCCCTCAGCCTGATACGGAGAGAGTGGGATTCGAACCCACGGTGGAGTTTCCCCCACACACGCTTTCCAAGCGTGCTCCTTCAACCACTCGGACATCTCTCCGGACTTCAAAGCCTTCCGACTCTAACACAAACATCCTTCATTTCAACCGAACGATCCGAACCGTTTCGGGCCGATCCTGATCGACGATCCGTTGCAGCTGGAGGATCAGGTCGTCGGTGTTCACGTCGTGCATACCGGAGGGAACTTTCGACAGATTTCGGATGGCCTTCCGGAGTTGTCCCCTGGCTCCAACCGGGTTATTGCGATCTTGATGATGCAGCCCGACCGCGACCTGGATCATGCCCTGATAAAAGAGCTTCGGGAGCCCCTCGGAGACTCTCCATAGATCCTCCCAGACTTCGTGGGCTTCAAAGAACCTGGCGGACTCGAAAAAAGTGAGGCCTTCTTCAAATAGTTTACGCTGAGACACGATCGCAAATTATTGAAATAGTAGAGGTTAACTAGATTCACACCAAAGGTAAACCCTATACCTTAACGGAGTGTTGATTCCGAATCAACCCAATTCTTGGAGGCCGCACTCTATCCTTGCAAATGACCGCCGGGACGGTATGATTTGAGGGTGCGGGCCTTCAAATTTAGGCCCTGACACCTCAATTAAATTCCCACGGGGTTCCCCGGTTTCAATATCGATTTCGTTCTCGTTCCACCAAACTTTTACCCCGCGGACCGTTATATCTGGGAGGAAGCATTGTATGCAGCCCATCGCGTTTTGTAATCGATGCCGAGGAATGAAAGTCGGGTTGAATCGTCGCTATCTGCTCCACAGCGTGCTGTGCCGAGAATGGGTTACAAGATCGTCTAAGCTGCTGATTCTAGTAATTGTATTGTCGACGTTCATCTTCAAATACCCGGCGGCGCCTGGAGCTCTGCTCGGAGGGTTCGTTCAGCCCGAACAGCCTGCGGTTGTTGAAGCCAGCTTCCTGCCGCCTGTTCCCCAACCTGAGCCGGTTTCGTCCATAAGTGCGATGCTTGCGAGATATGGTGTCGACGCGAGTCTTCGTGATCGCGTTTCCAGGGCAATCGTGACGAGTTCAGCGAAATACAACCTGGATCCCCGCTTGGTGGCCAGCATCGTGATTGTCGAGAGCCGGGCCAATCCTTTTGCGATCTCGGGGAGCGATTCGATCGGAATCATGCAAATTCACCTTCCGACATGGGGGCCTCTTGCCGAGCAGCAGGGAGTCAATCTCTTTAAGATTGAAGACAATGCAGACTTGGGAGTGCGCATACTCAGCGGCTATATCGCAACTTACGGCGTCTGGGGCGGCGTTGCCCACTACAATGGACTCACCGATGGTCCGGAGGCTCAGCGGGGCGCTGACGAGTATGTCCAAAAAGTGCAGAAGATATACGGTTATATCCCACCGGCCGGCACCGGGACCTCGCAGGCCGCGCTCAAGTAACTCTTACCAATAAGCATCGACCTTCCTCGCAAAACCCAGGAATCCTCTGACGATATAGGTGTGCTTCAAATTATCTGATGATGATGCGATAAGAAGTAGTTGACAACGACTCGCTCACATCTTATATTCGCCTTCGTCTTAATTAACACCACAGGTCCTGGAGGAAGTCAGACAATGAGCAAAATCATAGGAATCGATCTTGGAACCACCAACTCTGTCGTCGCCGTGATGGAGGGGGGAGAGCCGGTCGTCATCGCCAACCAGGAGGGTGGAAGAACCACGCCTTCTGTCGTTGCATTCACCAAGGGCGGTGAGCGCCTGGTTGGGCAGGTCGCCAAGCGACAGGCAGTCACGAATGCCGAGAATACCGTTTACTCCATCAAGAGGTTCATGGGGCGCAGGTACGATGAAGTGAATGAGGAAATGAAGATGGTCCCGTACAAAGTGACCTCTTCAAACGGTGAGGCGCGTGTGGAGATTAGCGGAAAGGAGAACTCTCCGCCGGAAGTCTCTGCGATGATTTTGCAGAAATTGAAGAGTGCCGCTGAAGACTATCTCGGGCAAAAAGTCGAAAAGGCTGTCATCACGGTTCCGGCGTATTTCAATGACGCGCAGCGGCAGGCAACCAAGGATGCCGGGCGCATTGCCGGTCTCGAGGTTCTGCGAATTATCAATGAGCCGACAGCGGCCGCCTTGGCTTACGGATTGGACAAGAAGAAAGATGAAACCATCGCGGTGTACGACTTCGGTGGCGGCACATTCGATATTTCAATACTCGAAGTGGGAGAGGGAGTCGTCGAGGTCAAGTCCACCAATGGCGACACGCATCTGGGTGGCGACAACATCGACCAGCGCATCATCGACTGGATCATCGATGAGTTCAAGAAGGACCAGGGCATTGACCTGTCCAAGGACAAGATGGCGCTTCAACGTTTGAAAGAAGCTGCTGAAAAAGGCAAGTGTGAGCTTTCGACCGTTCAGGAAACGGAGATCACTCTGCCGTTCATTACCGCCGATGCGTCCGGTCCGAAGCACCTCAATTTGAAATTGACCCGGCCGAAGTTCGAGTCTCTCGTAGAAGACATTTTGCAAAGAACCTCGGGCCCGTCGCGTCAGGCGCTTCAGGATGCCGGAGTGAAGTTGAGCGATATCGACGAAGTCGTTCTTGTCGGTGGAAGCACGCGCATTCCGAGAGTTCAACAGATCGTGAAGGAACTGTTTGGAAAAGAACCGCACAGAGGAGTGAATCCTGACGAAGTCGTTGCCATTGGTGCTGCAGTGCAGGCTGGAGTTCTGGGCGGCGAAGTCAAGGATGTGTTGTTGCTGGACGTGACGCCGCTTTCTCTGGGTATCGAAACGCTTGGCGGCGTCTTTACCAGGTTGATCGAACGCAACACGACAATTCCAACGCGCAAGAGTGAAACATTTTCAACGGCGGCAGACAGTCAGACGTCGGTTGAGATTCATGTCCTGCAGGGTGAGAGGCCGATGGCGCGGGACAATCGGACTCTTGGCCGGTTCCATCTGGTGGGCATTCCGCCGGCACAGCGCGGCGTTCCCCAGATTGAAGTGACTTTCGATATCGATGCAAACGGTATCGTCAATGTTTCAGCGAAGGATCTCGGCACCGGAAAAGAACAGAAGATCACGATTACCTCGTCGAGCGGACTCAACAAGGACGATATCGACAAGATGGTGAAAGAAGCCGAGTCTCACGCCGATGAAGATAAGCGCAGGCGCGAAGAGATCGAAGCCAAGAATCGCGGAGACTCCACGGTTTATCAGGTGGAAAAAGCCCTGGCGGACAATCGTGGAAAGATTCCGGAGGCCGATGCCAAGGCAGTCGACGCCGCTCTTGCGGATGCAAAGAAGGCATTGGAGGAAGGCGGAGTGGAACGGATCAACAAGGCCGTGGATGCCTTGAACCAGGCTTCGCATAAGGTTTTCGAAGCCATGTACCGGTCGGGCGCACCCAATCCCGATGGCGGCGCTGCTGGCTCCGACGGGTCCGCTTCGAAGGGCGCGAAAACGGACGGAGATGTGATCGACGCTGAGTATGTCGACGTCGACGATAAGAAGAACTAGGCGGTATCGGTTATGGATGGAAGAGACGATCTCTACATCATTCTGGAAGTCGGCCGTGCGGCTACGGTGTCGGATATTAAGAAGGCATTCCGAAAGCTCGCACGGCGATTCCATCCCGATGTAAACCCGGGGGATCATCACGCAGAAGAGCGTTTCAAGAGGATCACCGAGGCGTATGAGGTGCTCAGCCATCCGGACAAGCGCCATTTTTATGATGAAAATGGCTTCTATACGGAAGGGGTTGCCGAGAGGGTTTCTGGAAACACCGCGTGGGGATTCACATTCCAGGGATTCAATTTCACCAGTTCGACTCAGGACCCGTTATCCGAAGTCTTCGGCCAGTACTTTACGCGGCCGGCAAGGCCACGCTCGCCGGAGCGTGGCGCCGATCGCGAATATCAGATTTCGATCAGCTTTGCCGATGCGATCAGCGGACTGAAGACTCGAATCAGCGTCCTCCGTCGTCGACTATGCCCGTCATGTGCCGGAGAGTCCGGCACAACAGCATCGGGAGACCATGGATGCGCATCGTGTGGAGGGACTGGCAAGACCGTGCGAATGAAAGGCAGAATTCAGTTCGCTGCCACTTGTCCCGAATGTGGAGGCGCGGGACGGACTCAATACAGGGCGTGCTTCGATTGCGACGGTGATGGCCGTATTTCACGGACGGACACCCTGGAGGTTCAGATTCCGGCTGGAGTCGGTCCCGCTTCCCGCGTCCGTATTCCCGGGGAAGGCGATGCGGGGCGATACGGTGGGCCGACCGGAGACCTTTACGTTATTACCAATGTTGCTCCGCACCCCTTCTGGAGCCGCGTTGGAGAACACATTCAATGTACTTTGCCGATCAGTTTCTCGGAGGCGGCGCTGGGAGCAAAGGTCGATGTGCCAACGGTCGAAGGGAGCTCCGTCGTGCGTATACCGCCCGGAACCCAGAATGGCCAGGTCTTTCGAATGCGAGGAAAGGGAGCTCCGTCGTTGCTTCGACCCGGTACGCGTGGAGACCAGCTGGTTGAAGTCCGGATCGTGGTGCCGCGAGTCGCCGATGAAAGATCCAAGGAAATTCTGAGAGAGTTTGCGCGCTTGAATTCCGCGGACCTCCGGAAGGGAATTGCGAAGGATTAATCATGCAGGGCAAGAGGAAGAACACAAAAGCGGCTTACATGATCAGTGCGGTCGCCGAGAGCTATGGCATCCATCCACAGACTTTGCGTCTTTATGAGCGTGAAGGATTGCTGAAGCCCTCACGTTCCGAAGGCAACACACGTCTATACACACAGGAAGACCTGGAGAGACTGGAAATCATCCTGAGCCTGACGCGTGAGCTGGGCGTGAATCTTGCAGGAGTAGAGGTCGTTCTGAACATGAGAAAGCGGATGGGCGAAATGCAACGGGAACTTCAGGACTTTATCGAGTACGTGGAACGGGAAATCGTCAACCGGTCTCCGGAGCTCGACCAGAAAATTCAGCACGCTCTTGTCAGGGTAACGCCGCCCCAGGTAGTACTTGCAAAACCCGGAAATGGCGGCAGGTGAATATTATGAAAACCATGGTTCGCGACAGTGTAGTTGAAGGTCCCGACACTCTTCGGATGTATCTGAAGGAGTTGTCCCGGTTTCCTCAGCTGACGCCGGAGCAGGAACACGAACTGGCGGTGAAGGTAACGGGTGGCGATGACGACGCGTTCCGCAAGCTCGTCGAGTCCAATCTCCGGTTCGTCGTGGCCATGGCGAAGAAGTATTCGCGGTCCGGCTATCCTCTGCACGAACTCATCAATGAAGGAAATCTTGGGTTGATCGAAGCTGCGCTTCGTTTTGATCCGGATCGTGGCGTCCGATTTATTACCTACGCCAGCTGGTGGGTCCGACAGGCAATCCTGGCGGCAATAGCTCACTTTGGTCAGGTTTACCGCGTGCCGCCCAAACTGAAACACGAACTTTACCGGTTTCAGACGAAGGTGTCCCAGTTGACCCAGGAGTTGGGTCACAAGCCCGGCGTAGACGAAATCGCACAGCATCTCCAGATGACCGAAGGGGAAGTTCGGGTCATGCAGGAAGGCATTCCCGCGGAAGTCTCTCTTGAATTCCCCATGGGTAGCGAAGGAGAGATGCGGTTGCAGGATGTGATCGAAGACGAGAGCATCATTCCCACCGACGATCTCATGATCCGTCAGTCGCTCGAGGAGCAGCTGCATGCGCTTCTGGATCAGCTCGACGAGAAAGAACGGGGCATCGTCAAACGCCGCTTCGGATTTGACGGCAAGGATGCCGAGACCCTTGCGGAAATCGGCGCCGACATGAATCTGTCCCGCGAACGCATCCGGCAAATCGAAGAAAGAGCGCTGACTAAACTGCGTCGCTCGCAGCGCGCACGGCAACTTCTTGGCTACTTGAATTAGGATTGGGAAGTTCGAGTACAATGCTCGGGTGAGCAAGGAAGTTTGTCCTCGTTGTCAGGGGTCGGGGTGGGAAAGAATCGAACGCGAAGGCACCGAAGGTGTGATTCGCTGTGAGTGCATCAAGGGCTCCAGGTTCGAACGATTTCTGACCAGCGCGAAAATCCCTCGACGTTACGAACATTGCGAACTCGACAATTTCGATAATCCTTTTCAGAATCGTTCCACCGAAATCGCCAGAGTTGCCGCCGAAAAATTCGTCAGCGAATATCCCATGCCCCAGCCGTTTGGTCTTTTGTTCATGGGGCCCCAGGGCATCGGCAAGACTCACCTTGCGGTGGGAATCATCAAGAAGCTGATTCGGCAGAAGTCCGTACCATGCCTGTTCTGCACGTTTCCCGAACTGCTCAAGGAAATTCAGAATTCCTATAATCCGAATACGCAGTCTTCGGAACTGACCCTTTTGGAACCCATTCTGGAGACGCCCGTTCTTGTGTTGGATGAGCTTGGTGCGCAGAAGCCGTCGGATTGGGTGCGTGATCAGGTGGCCTACGTCCTGAATTACCGTTACAACGACAATAAGGTCACGATCATCACGACCAATTTCCAGGACCACGGCCCCGAGGGTTCAAAGCCCGCCCTGACGGATTCCCTCGCGCAAAGGATTGGAGACCGGATTCGCTCCAGGCTGTATGAAATGTGCAAAGACATCAAGATGGACGGAAAGGATTTCAGAGCGGAGATCAAACAGGCGAACCATCATTTCTGAAGGATTTCAGTACTCGTCTTCGCCAGGTATGAAAGAGCGCCCGGCCAGTATTGCGGGCCGGGCGCTATCGATGACGGAATATCGCCTCTCCATTACGCGGCCACGGTCTGCGCCACGGTTTGTGCCGGTTCCGGCGACTTGATTTCGCGCCTGCGAACCGCAATGCGATTGATGCGGCGCGCCACAGTCCACTCGGCCATCGCTGCGGGGTTGTCCGCCAGGCTGTTGGCGACGAGTGCTTCAAAGCGCCGCATGTACCCCATCGCCGCTTCCAGGTTTTTGTCGAACTCCCGGATTGCCGCCGAACGTTTTGCCTTCCCGCCGGTGTAGTCGAGAATCGCCCGCTCCAGCGCTTCTACCGCTGCGGATACTTCGTCCGGCGAAAACCCATGCTTGATGAAATCCTTCTTCAGCGGTTCAGTGTCCGCGCCGAAGGCGCGGCCGCCGTCGATCAACGCACGGTCGATCGGCCTGCGTCAACAAGCCTTTCAACACACCGCGAGCGGTTGTCCTGGCGTTCCGGATGGACCGCATCCCAGTCTCGGCCGATACGCGAGCCTGACACTTGCGCGGCGCCGCAAGATGCCTTTGGTGTGCATGTTCATTTGGTAGTCCGTCCAGTCGATCGTTTTCGGCGTCCGTCAGCGTTCGGGCGGCTTCCTGGATGTTCTTCGTCTCGAAGATAAAGCTGTTGTGGAATATGAATGGCAGGAACTCATCCAGCGCGATTAATGCCGGGATCGTTGCCCGACGGAGACGCCCATGAGAATTTGAACGGCGTTGCCCCCCCGTTCAAGCCTTTCTAACGAACTACTCCAACGTATGTAACGGATTTGGGGATACAAATGAAAAACACCATTTTGGATATCGATCCCTGAAGCGATCACGCCGCCATAGGTCCGGTGATGCGGCAGATCACTTATGGATGCTTGGAAGTCATCCGAAACCTGCGATTCAGGCACAGCTTCATTTTTGTGATCGTCCAGACGGTTCGGGAGCCGTCATCGTTGATTTTCTCGTGCGGGTTATCCGGCGTAGTATACGTCCGCACGCGGTCGGAAACTATCGGGGAAATTCTGATGCCGCCGGTACGCCTCCATACAGGAACCTCGTCATGCGACGCCTTCCGCTCGCCGAATTTCAAGATCGTCACAAAATCCTTTCGCAATACCGACTGCACCACTCTTGAACTTCCTATACTTTGTGGCACCCCGATAGCGAAGGGATCTACATCGTGTTTCCTGTGCCCGTGTTGGGCACAATGGAGCTGCGGCATTCACTCCGATTCGTTGCCGGCAAGGAGTCGAAATTGCTGACCGCCGCGCGAGCGTACATGGCAGTCGCAGTTGCCGCCAAGATAAGCCTGGACGGGGTCGTTCTTCCATCTCGTGCTGGAGTCAAAAACGACACTCTTTTGCGTTGTTGATTCCAACGGCGGAAGATGTGCCGCATTGATATAGAATGTGCCGCATCACAGCCTTGAGGAGACGACAAGATGAAGAAGATCAATAGACGTAGTTTTGTAAAAGCAACTGGAGCGCTCGCGGTAATGCCGGCGTTGGCGGGTTTTCCCGCCGCGATGGCACAGGCTCCGAACAATGCCGACCTGCGCGTGGATAAAGACATTGTCTTTGGCAAGGGCGGCGATATCGATCTCCTGCTCGACGTTTATCAACCGCCTCAGGGCGTGACGCCGAAGCGGATGGCGATCATTCATCTGTTCGGCGGCGGTTTTACCGGCGGCAACAAGAATGCGGGTTACATCGTCAATGACGTGCGGGCGCTTGGGCGTCTCGGCTACACGAATGTTTCAGCGAACTATCGCCTGCAGTCGCAGGGCTTGTGGCCCGCACAAATCCAGGACACCAAGGCCGCGATCCGCTGGGTGCGCGCCAACGCCGCTAAGATCGGCATCGACGGCGACAAGATCGCCATTGCGGGCTACTCTGCCGGAGGCATGCTCTCGCTGCTTGCGGCCGGAACAAACGGCATGGCCGAGTTCGAGGGCAATGGCGGCAACGCCGGCGTCAGCTCGAAGGTGCAGGCCGGCATCGGCGTCTATCCGCTCGCGAACGTCCAAATGGCACGCAACCTGTTCCCAGCCACCTTGTCCGATCAAGAGCGTACGGCGGCAATGGAAGCCGCATCGCCGACGAAATACATTGGCAAGGACTTCGCACCGACGATCTTCATCCACGGCACGGCCGACACGACGGTGCCGACGTCGTCGAGCATCGATTTCTACAACAAGCTCAATGGCGCAGGCGTGCCATCCGCTCTGACGCTGATCCAGGGCGCAGCTCACGCATTCGACAACGCTGCACTGGACGCCGTCGAAGTGATGGCGCACTCGATCGATCTGTTCCTCGATCGGCTGATTGTCAAACCGACACCGTATGCGGGCTTTGGCGGCGGCGGTGGTGGCGGACGTGGCGCCGGGCGCGGTGGCCAGGGCGGCGGCAGAGGCGCCACTCAAAACTAGCCCCGCCCCCCGGAGCGTCTGGTGGGGAGACGACGTGTTCTTCGGAGGCCACTCGGGCAAGACATTGCTCGACGTGGTCTCAATCGGAACGGGCCCCTGCAGCGAGAATCCCGGAACACGGCCCGCTGGCGTCGGCGCTGGTTGGTGGTCCGCAGCCGTCGTGCATCGCATTTCGTTCCAACCCACAGGCGCAGTGACGTGTTTGTAGAACGTCGGGAGTTCGCCGTCGGCCCAGTCCTCGTCAAGAATATTGAACCGCAGCATGTCGCCTTCGATGACGAAGTCATCGAGAGCCGCCATCGCATACGGGTTGTCGCACGTGCCGCACACCATGCCGCACAACTTGTCGCCGACTTTATAGTCATTTGCGGCGCCTACAGCTGCATTCCCACATATGACTCCCACTGCGACATTGAAATGCGGATACTTGATCGAGGCCTTTTATACTTCCTGCTTTTTTAGACTGGAAGTCCCAACTCCTTCGCGGCGTGTTCCTGCGAGATATCCAGCGTGACGAACCTGTCGATTCTTGCATCGTTGTGGAACCAGAGTGCGGTGCGGAGATGTGCAAGGTCGAGTGATCTTGGAGTAGTCACGGCGGGAAGAACATTCGACCGGCAAAGATCCAGAGTGAGATCACGGAAGAGGAAGAGGCTCATGTCCTGCTCCAGTCGATCGACACAAGTTTTGTATTGCGCTTGTTGCAGAATGCCTTCCCTCGCCAGACGCACCAGATTGCGTCTTGTTTCGAGCACGAGAAGAACACTGGACAGCAGTACGGCCTTAGCCGTTTCCTTAGATAGCCGATCCGAGCCCTCTTCACCGAGCAGCACACAAAGATACGCAGAACTGTCGAGGTAGTATCGACGCGTTCTTCGCGATTCTTCAGGATCCGTCCTCAACGGTTATTCCTGTCGTCCAGAAGTATGGAGAGGTATCGGCCCCTGCTTCCACGCTTCAATGCAGGTTTTATACTTCCCTGTCCTACTTTGGCGCCTTGATGAACATGTTGGGGCTGCGCTGGAATGAGCTGTGCGACGGGTTGGTTGTGTCGCGTAATGACGATGGACTGTCCTGACTCGGCTTCGGAAATCGTGGCAGAAAGAGTCGACTTAAGGTCCTGAACTGAGATCCGTTTCATTTGAATAGGGTACTATAGTCTGGTCCGGAGTCTGGCCTGATTTATTTGAGAAGATCCTGTAAGGATTTGTGGCCGCCGCCGCGGGCGGCAGCGTTCCCACATACGACTCCCACTGCGACATTGAAATAGGGATATCTGATCGAGGTCTCTTATACTTCCTGCGTTTCATGGCGCGAAACGTTCTTAGATTGCAGCCATGAGGTGCCCCCCCACTTCGTATTGCATTAGATACTCAACGTGCCGCCGCGACTGTGACGGACAAGGGTCCAATCGAATAGAGTTCTCGATACAAACACGGAAGTGAACATATTTGAAACCAGGCCGGTCAACAGAGTCACCGCAAAGCCCTTGATCGCACCGGTTCCGAAAGCGAAAAGAAAGGTGGCGGAAATCAGCGCCGCCAGGTGGGTATCTACCAGCGTGATGAACACTCGACCGAAGCTCGTGGCAACAGCCGAAGCGGGCGAGAGACCTTCGCGCAACTCTTCACGCATGCGTTCGAAGATCAGCACGTTCGAGTCGATGCCGACTCCGATCGTCAGGATGACTCCGGCGATGCCAGGCAGCGTCAGCACTGCCCGGAAATAGGCCATCGCTCCCATAAGTATCGCGATGTTCAACAGCATCGCCGTCACGGCATTGACGCCCGACCACCTGTAGTAGAACAGCATGAAGGCAATGACCGCGACGATGGCGACGCATGCTGCACGCATACCACTGCGAATCGAGTCGGCGCCAAGCGAAGGCCCGACAACCTCTTCCTGGATGTAGTGAGACGAAGCGGGCAGAGCGCCGGACTTCAGTACCAGCACCAGATCGTCGACCTGCTTTGAGGTGAAGCCGCCGCTTCCACCCTTAATGATTCCGGAATCGGTGATCGGATTTTCGATTTCAGCGACGGACTGAACGTGTCCGTCCAGGATGACGGCGAGGAGTTTTCCGATATGTTCTTCCGTCAAGTGGCCAAAGCGCCGAGATCCATCGGGAGTGAGCGCAAAGCCTACCGCAGGTCTGCCGGTGTCATCGTGCGATCGAAATGCATCCTTGAGATCGCTGCCCGAGATCGATTGGGACCGCTCAACGACGTAGTAGCGATGCTCGGCGTCTGACACGAGTTCCATGTGCGCCGGCAGCGAGCTGCCGTAATTCTGCGTCACCGTTTCCACGCTGGGAAACGGTCCGAAGTCGACGAGTTTGAATTCCAGGACAGCCGTCGTATGGATGAGACGCTTGACCTGTTCCGGATCGCGAGCTCCAGGCAACTGGACAAGAATCTGATAGGCGTCAAGTTTTCCACTCCTTTGAATGGTCATCTCGCCGACACCCAGCTTATCCAATCGATTTTGGATCACATGCATGGTATCGACGACGGCATCGTTGCGGATTTGCAGTTCAATCGACGGTTTCAAATGCATCCGATACGTTGGGACCCCGTCCGTCGTGGCAGGGGAAGCATCCCAATCTCGCAAGCGTTCGCTCAGCACCGCACTATCCGTATTCGTGACCGTGAATTGATCCACGCCATTGCGAACCGCCTGAGCGTTTGCCTCCAGGCTCTGAATCGCACGGTCGGTTACGCCACGTACGGCATCGTCGGTGACAACCTGCAATCCCAGTTGCACACCACCCTTCAGGTCCAGTCCCAGATTGATTCCTCGCGTTGCAAACAAACCAAGCGATAGAGCGGTAACGCAGGCAATGACGAGAAAGCGCACACGTATTCTTCGTTTCATAGAAATCCTCTTTGATGTGAATTCAGTTCGAGAGAGTTCAGCGCGAGCGAGGATTTCTAAATTCGGAGGGGAAGCGAATCGAGCGAAGTTCTGGTTTGCAGGAACGCGTCCGGCCGCGGCTGGGCAGCGATACGAATTTCCACCAATGCGCTGGCAGATGATGCAACTTGGATGAGGGTGTGGGCAGAACCAGACTGGACTTTTTCCGTTCCCGCTACGGCCACTTCCCATGCACCGTCAGAGTGAAAGCGGGAATCCTTCATCCCATGACTGGTATGTGCAACGGGAACGATCGATCGGATTGTCGAGGCATCACTCACCACGACATTCAGCAGAAGCAGTGCGGCAAATGTCAGAAACAGGAATTTCCGAAGCACGTGCCATTATGCTGCAACTCCTACCCGTTTTTCACATGCGGAATTGCGATTTCAGAGTAATTTTCGCGGTCCATTGCTTACGCCAAGAACTGATTTAGACTTCAAGAAACAATGATACGGGAATTCATAACATCCCTGGCAAGACGGGTTCTTCCGTCATTCGGAATATCACCGAAGGACATTGATTTTTATCGAGACGTGTCACTAGGTCTGTTGGCGATAGTGCCCATCATTCTGGCAGCAAACCAGTGTTTGTTCTCCTTGATGGGAAAGAGACAAGCGCATTCGGAATTGAAACGGCGTTATAGATTCTCGGATGGTTGAAGGGTGTCGCTTATACTGCCTATGCTTAGGTCCGTTATACTCACTACTCCTGGTGAGCCAACTTCCACGGAGTGCTTATGCGGAGAGAGTTCAAAGCTCGTGCTGCCGTATCCCTGATTCTGTCTTTATTTTTCATTTCTACGGGTAGGCCCGTTTCAGCAGCGGAATTACGACCTGCTCTTCCAAGTTTGGGTGAATTTACGGGGCTGGGGAACGTTCTGGTCGGTGGTAGTCCCGTCGACTCCGGAAAGTTGGTGGACGGAGATCGCATCAGCACCAGCGACCTGTCATCCGCGAAGGTCGTCCTCTTGAACGGCAACCGGATCGAGCTTTCAAGCAAAACAGACCTCGTTGTAGCTCGCATTGGAACTGGAGAGGATGTTCGCGTGAGTCTGAGCTCCGGCAGTGTGGCTTTTACTGCCGCCAATACTCATGTCGGAATTGCGATCGGGCAGCTCGAGATATTTCCGGAAGCCGGTTCTTCTGGCAGCGTTAGCTTCATGGATGGAGACCGCGCCGCGCTCCATGTCGAGACTGGGAGTGTGAAGCTTCACGATCCTGAGGATGAGAACAATGATGTCGTGCTCTCAGGCAAATCGGACCGGACCCTTGCGTTGAGGAGGGACCAATCCGGCTCCCCACCCGCTCAAATTGCTGCGAACCTGCCAGACCTGATACCTGCGGCACCAACCCAGGATACCGCGCAACCACAAGCGGGCACCGGGCCGTCAAATCCACCGACGACCAATTCAGGTTCACAGCCCTCTCCGCCCAATCCGCCTAAGAGTAAGTTACCCATCATTCTGGCTGGCGTTGGTGGCGGCGGCGCCGCGGCAGTCATTCTCGCGGCAAGTGGCAATAAATGTGTATCTCCGGATCCTAAATGCACGTCACCATCGATCACGTCTGTCAGCCCTGATTCTGCGAAGCAAGGCGACACGCTGAATTTGACCATCATTGGTCAGGCAACTCACTTCATTCCGGGAACGACGGTTGGGATTTCGGGAGTCGGCGTGACCGTCAATACAGTTACCGTTTCAAGCTCAACCAGTCTGACCGCGAATGTGACGGTCGCTGACGATGCTGCGATTGGGGCCCACACGGTGACAGTGACTACCGGCAGCGAAGCGCCTACGGGTACTTTTACGGTGGGAATCAGCAGTCCACTGATCGCAGCGGTGACGCCCAACACGGGCAACCAGGGCGACGTGTTGACGGGCGTGGCCTTCGTCGGGCGGTTCACGCATTTCGATGCGACGACGTCGGTGGCGATTTCCGGAACCGGTGTCGCGGCAAGCAACATCGTCGTTGCCGACGCAACGCACTTGACCGCGACCTTGACGATCGCGGACACGGCTGCGGCTTCGGCGCGGACCGTGACGGTCAACACTAAAACTGAATCGCCAACCGCCAACTTCACGGTGGGAACCAGCCCCCCGGTGTTTACGTCTGTGAGGTACGACACGGGCTTTCAGGGCGCTGTGTTGACCGGCTTTGACATCGTCGGGCGGTTCACTCATTTCGTGCAGGGCACCACGACGATGACGTTTTCCGGAAGCGGCGTTACCGCAAGCAGCATCGTGGTGACCGACGCGACGCACATGACCGCGACCGTGACGATCGCGGATACGGCGGCGGCCACCACGCGGACGATGACAGTCACCACTGGGACTGAAGCTCTAACCCGCAACTTTACCGTGTTGACGAGTACCCCAATTGCATTCTCGGTGACACCCAGGGAGGGCAACCAGGGCGATCTACTGACGGGCGTCGCCTTCGTCGGAAGGTTCACGCATTTCGCGCAGGGCGCCACGACGGTGACGATTGACGGAAGTGGCGTTATCGCAAGCAGCATCGTGGTTACCGACGCGCAGCACTTGACGGCGACCTTGACGATCACACCCACGGCTGCGCTCGCCACGCGGACCATAACGGTCGCTACTGGAACTGAAGCGATACAGTTCCTCTTTCCGGTGATGAGCAATCAGCCTTCGATAGTGTCGGTGGGGCCCCAGCCCATCAATACCCAAATAATATTGAACTATACGTACTTCCAGGGCCAGGTATACACAGACTGGCCCATCGTCGGGCGGTTAACGCATTTCGATGCGACGACGACAGTGACGATTTCCGGAACCGGCGTCACGGCAAGCAACATCGTCGTTGCCGACGCGACGCACTTGACTGCGACCTTCACCATCGCGGACACCGCTGAGGAAGCCTTTCGGACCTTGACGGTCAACACTGGAACTGAAGCGCCAACCCACACCTTTGATGTGAGGAGCAGTCCGCCCTTGATATTGTCGGTGACGCCCGCCTCGGGCAATCAGGGCGATGTCCATACGAGCGTGGTCATCGTCGGGCGCTTCACCCATTTCGTGCAGGGCACCACAACAGTCAATTTTGGAAGCAACATCACGGTGACCAACCCGGTCACGGTGACCGACGCCACACACCTGACTGCGGACGTGACGATTGCGTCCATCGCGGCGACCGGAGCGCGGACCGTGACAGTCACTACCGTCAATGAAGCGCTAACCTGCAGCTTTACGGTGAACGGGGGAACTCCGGCTCTGACCCTGAACCCGGCGACAGGTCAACAGAACACGACGTCGCTTGACGTGGTCATCACAGGCCAGTTCACCCATTTCGATACGACCACCACGGTGACGATTTCCGGAACCGGCGTGACGCACTCCAGCCCGGTCACGGTGACCGACGCCACGCATGTGACCGCACACTTGGCGATCACGGCCGTCGCGGCAACCGGAGCGAGGACCGTCACGGTCACCACCGGCTCAGAAGCGCCAACCGGCAGCTTTACGATCGTGGACGGCGCGACCATTAGCCTGCTAAATCCGGCCAGCGGATCGCCGTTGAACACAGTCATCATTACCGGTACCAACTTTGGTAACTCTCAGGGAACCGGTAAAGTCACGTTTGACGGAACGCCGGCGATAGTCAATTCTTCTCCGCCCTGGAGCGACACACAGATTTCTGTTGTCGTACCGGTAATACCAGCACCGAACCACAATGAACAGGTGGTCGTCACCACTGCTCTAGGAGGTCAGAGCAATGCAGCGTCCTTTGACGACCCACCGGCATCCGCTTCATCACTGATCGTCACCAAAGACATCGATCATCCGATCGTTGCGCCCGGCGATCCGGTCGTCTTTAGTCTCGGCATCAGTAATCCGGAGTTGACACCATTCACTGCAACCACATTAAACGACACACTACCGGTCGGCTTCGCATATACATCCGGCAGCGCCAGGATGCACATGATCGGCATATCCGGGGAAGAACTAGCCGTGCAGGCCATCACGCCGACCGTCACTTCGGACGTACTCGTTTTTCCGATCGGCGCATTGGCGGCGGGTGACAAGGTCTTGCTCAGGTATTCGGCGGCTGTGAAGTCCGATGCGCATCCCGGCGAGGTGAAGAGCGGAGTTGTAGGTATCGCCAGTGCTTTGTCGGGCAAACGCGTGACCTCCAAGCCAGCTCAAGTCAAAGTCGTCGTTACGGCCGGCGCGTTCAACCTGAATCAAGTTCTGATCGGTCGCGTTTTTGAGGATCGCAATAAGAATGGAAAGTTCGATGACGGCGAGCCTGGCGTTGCGAACGTCCGCGTTGTGACCTCCAGCGGCCAGACCGCCACAACCGATTCCGACGGACTCTACAATATGCCATCCCTCGCTGCCGGTTCCGTTCTGGTGGCTGTCGATTCGTCGACACTACCACCTGGATTCGATTTGCCGCCTAATGAGACTCGACTGGGTGGCGCAGGCCAGTTGCTGCGAACCCCGTTGGAGGGTGGCGGCTTGTTACGCCAGAATTTCGCTCTCATTCGAACGGCCGCTTCCAGTCCGGCCGAATCTGCTGCTACTGGGCTCACGAGGAGCGAAGACTCCGGAAATGGCGGTGAGACTATCAGACTCGAAATGAGCGTCGGACGCCCCATCATGGCGGCGGGCGCATACGACAAACAGCTGATTCGAATTCACGCGACGGACAAATCGGATCACGCTACGGACACGTCGATTGTTGTCACGACGACGACCGGCGCGGTCATGGCTGCAAGCAAAATTTCCGATCAGTATGCCTGCGAGTCGGTTCTCTCGCTGGATCAGCGTCCTGACCTGACGCGCCAGGTGGCGTTGGATACCGACCGTGGTGAAGCTGCAATTTGTCTGATCTCCGACATCGTTCCCAGCACGACGCACCTGACTGCCAGCGGAAGCGGCAGTCGTCAAGCCAGTACCACGGCGGACGTTCGTTTTGCGGCCGCGCAACATCCTCCGCTATTGGTCGCCGTTGGCGAACTCGGTATCGGCCTGTCTGGACCAGGGAAGAACGCGACGAATGGCGCGAGACGTGTGGACGGGCTGGCCAGCATCTTCTATCAGAAATCTCTCGCGAAAAAGGACCTGCTCTCCGTGGCCGTACGCACGAAGGGAAGCGTCAACAGCGCAACGGGCAACAATGGACTATTTGGATTCGATCCCACGCAAAATCTCTATGGGGTCATGGGCGATGCCTCCACTCGCCACGAGTTGGGACAGTCTGCCAGCCGCGTTTACGCGCGTTACGATCGAGGACGGTCCTTCATGATGTATGGCGATCTGCACGGCGACACCGCGGCCGAGGGCCGGAGTGGATTGCTGGAATACAATCGCAACGTCACGGGCATCCGGTTCCAGGTTCAGGGCGCAAATGACACCAACTGGTTGCAGGGGCAAGTGGCGCGTCCAAAGACGGGCTACATGCGGGAAATTGCAACAGCCGAAGCAGGATCGGCGATCCGTCTCTCGCAATCGCAGATCGTTCAGGGTTCGGAGTCGATCACTTTGGAGGTGCGCGACCGCCGCAATCCCGAAAAAATCCTTTCGCGGGAAACTCTCGTTCGCAATGTGGACTATTCGCTCGATCCGTTGTCGGGTGTGTTGTTCATGATGCGTTCGATATCCCTGTTCGATCCCTCATTGAATCTGGTCCAGCTGGTTTCGACTTACGAGTACGAAACCACCGGCGTCAACTCCGCGGTGTATTCGGGGCGCGGCTCCTATTCCGCGAACGGTATTGGAATGCGTCTCGGCTTCTCGGCTCTGTCTCAGAATGACGGTGGAGCGAACTTCTCAGTCGGTGGATTGGAACTGGAGGAGAAACTGCTGAACGGCGGCCGATTCAAGGCGGAGATTCCCATCAGTAACGGACACCTCATGACGGATTCAAACCTGTCGTCCAGCGCATTGGCCAATCCGACCTTTGATCCGAGCGCGTCACGCAACGGAAAAGCCATTCGAGCGGAGTTCGAGCAACCGTTGGGATTGCGAAGCACAATCCTGCACGGCCGTTTTGCCAGGACCGACCAGGGTTTCTTCAATCCCTACGGTTCGATCGCAGTGCAAGGTCAGCAGTCCCGTGGGCTTTCCATCGAAACGCGCGGATTCAAATCTGGCCGGTTGAATTTCGGTATAGAACAGGAAATGAACCGGAACAGCGTGGTGGACAACCAGCGGCAAACGGTCAGCGCGAAGCTGACGCAAACGCTGGCGGAGAATCTGTCGGTGGAGGCTGGGATCGATCGCCGCGAATTTGAAGATCACACATCGGGCCGCCAGATTGATTCCAAACTGATATCGGCAGGTCTGAAATGGAAGCCGTTGTCGCGGCTGGAAACTTCCGTCCGCCGGGAACAGAACCTCGGTGAGGCCGATCCGACGTACCCGAGTCAGACGCTGCTGGGGGCACAATTCAAAATGACGGAATCCAGCCGCATCTTTGCCACGCAGCGTTTTTCATCGGCGCCGATCGCTCCGATCGGGGGAGCGGAAACCACTGGCGTGTTGTCGCCACTGTCGACGCAGGAAACCGCGATCGGCGTCGAATCACGGTTGCAGAAAAACACGAGCCTCACGACAAACTACAAAATGGACACCAGTGCAACCGGCGCGGATAGCTTCGCGGTGTTGGGTGTGCTCACACGTCTGCCGATACGGTCCGGACTTTCGTTCGATTGGACACTGGACAATGCCCTTCATCTGGCAGGAAACGGGAAGGGCTATTTCGGTGGATCGGTCGGGTTTACACAGTTGAAAGAAGACAAGCTGCGGATTTCCACGCGATACGAGGTACGTCGCGGCGACACCTCACAGCAGATATTCACTGCAGGCGTCGTTGGACGGCTGACGGCGGCGACCTCTGCAATGGCGAGGTATCGTGCTTCGAATTACTCGTCAGGAACCATCGGCAAATTGAACGATGGCCAATTGGCACTCGCCGTTCGTCCGAAGAAATCGGATCGCGTCGCCTTGCTCTTCAGTTACAACTTCGGAAATGGGAATCCAACCGTTCCAACAGCAGCTACCGGTAATGCGACCACACGAGGCAACATGATGACCCTGGGTCGAACCGACCGGCTCTCCGCAGACGGACTGATCGAGATCGGGCGCGGTTTCGAGTTCTACTCGAGGGTTGCGGAAGCGCGAACGCCTGGGCTGTACGGCGGAAGCCGCCTGGGGACCTACGTTCAGGGCCGGCTGCAAAAATCACTGTTCCACTGGTTTGATATCGCAGGTGAGGCGCGGTGGATCCGCGAGTCCGTGCTTGTTCGTGGCGCATTGGTGACGGGAATGGAGTGGGGCACGTGGCTCACGCGAGACTTCCGAATCGGTCTTGGCTACAGTGCGCAGGGATTCGCCAATCCGGGCGCGCTTCTCAATTCCACCTCCGCGCGTGGTGGTGCGTATATCGTCATCAATTCACGATTGTCGAGCATCTTCGATTTGATGGGTGGATCGAGCAAGAACAAAGGCGCAGCGGACACTGCGGAGTCTATGCCGAAGCATAGCCGGATTAAGCCGCAGCTTTGAAATACCCAAAGGTCAATGCCGCGGAATGGATTTTATGTCGGGGCGCCGCCGGCGGCGACAGAGCGAATAAGAAAATCGATGGCATCGCTCCCGGTGACTACGATCTCTTCGCGTGGCAATCCGTGCCGGACGGCGCGTACCACAACTCGCGGTTCATGTCGCGATTTGAAGATCGGGCGCGTCATCGCACCATCGGCCAGTCATCGGCGAACAATCAGGACTTGGTCGTACTCCCCGCACTCGGGAGATAAGGAAATAAGATTTTCACGAGTTTGCATGCGGGAGAAGGTTCTTCGCGCGGAGTAGTAACGCTCCAGATGCTGAAAAAGGATTGATTCTTATTGGCGCAAGTATAGGACGGCTCTCCACCGTCAAGCGCCAAACTCAAATTGTTACGTGTGATCGGTGCCAAATACGCTGGGGCCATTAGCACTCAAGTCCTATGAGTTCTTCAGAAGCGCATAGGGAACCGCGCTGATGAACCAACTGAATGCCGGGACCAGGTGTTGAGTGCCGCGACTTCAGTTACGGCCCGGCTGCACTGGTTCGTTAGCCCAGGCTTGGGCTTTTGCGAGGAGTTTGCCGTCCTCACCCCAGAATCCGGGGTCCAGGTGACCCTTCATTCGCTGGAACATTCCGCGAGCCTCTTCTCGATCTCCGGCGATATATGCCATGTGGGTGAAGTCGTTCATATTGCCCCATGCCGCTTTGTAGAGCTTCTCGCGCGCATGGAAACCGCGCTTGATCTGCGGCCAGTACTTCTGGATTTCCGGGACGATATCCTCGTAGTTATAGTCGTCCATGACCACAGTAGCAAACGTCATTTGCAGCATTGCATCGGCTTCCTCGGTCCCTTGCTTTTGTGTGACCTCTGCGAGAACAGCCGCCCATTCCCCCTCCTTGCCGTGCCACTTGGGAGACAGGTAGACCGTCAGTAGGTGATAGTAGCGTCCGTATGTCGGTTCGAACTCTACTGCCTCGTTGAAAGTTCTCATGTAATCGTCTCGCTCCCAGCCTTCGCCGTTGGCGATCGTTAACATCGTGGAATACCAGACCGGGCATGGCTCATCCAGTTCGGTGCCGGCGTCGACCAAAACCTTCCTGGCTTCCCCGAGTCGTTCGAAGAATAACTTCCACTGCGCTGAGGTAACAGCGGCGGCGTACTTGTCTGTCCGCGCTTTCCATGCATAACTCACCATCGACCTCGCATAGGCGACCCGCGCGGTAATGGATTTGGGGTATTTTGCTTTCCATTCATCGAGCAGGGCGAAATGGGCTTTCCAGCCTGGCTCATCGGCGCCAGATCCGGCTGCTGGTTCATCGATGGAGTCGTAGAGCAGCGAAAGCACCCAGTCGCCACCGGGCATCGTGGTTTTCTTGCTCCGGACCTCGTTCGCGAAAGACTCGAGATCGTCAAACTGACGATGCCGTAGCCTGCTGCTCAGAACTTTTGGAAACTCGTCCGCATAGTAGTGAACGGACTTAGCGTAGTGTTCCCAAACTTGTGGCAATGGCTGTTTTGCCTGCGCCTCTGGTTCGTCTATCACGGGCTTGAGCTGCACGGGTTCGTCGAGCCAGCCCGCCAGGACGTTCGTGTTTCTGACAATCGCCAGGCCGCCGACCAGGGCGAGCGAAACGAGAAAAACTATTGCGAGCCCCACCAATACTGCCGCTTTCAATGAACTCATCATTCACTCCCACTCCAAAACTTTCCGGATAAGGCTAACCGGAGGACATGAAGAATTAAATCCGCTGGAGACGTGAATTTTTCGTGAATCGGGAGGGCGTAAGGTTTCAGGTACAAGGACAAGCGTCCGAGTGATCTTGTCGCATTGATTTGTGTTCGGTTAGCCGCTGTCCGAGATCGGAGATGGTGTACACATCCAGATTAACGCCGAGCCCGTGACCCAACTGAGCCCACGGCAGCGTCCCTACATAGCTTTTCTACTGCGACATTGAGATCGGGATACTTGATCGAGGTCTCTTATCCATCCTACGTTTCAGTATTTCGCAATACTGTACCTTCGATACGTCCCGTCGGTGGAAGCGGTGGCCACTGCGGCGGATTTTGAACGGGCAGAATCGCAAATGCGGCCATGATGAAAGTAGTCGCCGGTTTCACAAGAACCTCCTCAGTCACGTAATCATCCTGTGTGGGGATATCCGTCGAAAAAGAGTGTTCGAAATATGGGAGTTCATTAGAGCGGGCAATGCTCTGCATAACGCCATGCTCGCGTCAGTGCCCGGGTTGGACGCCGTGGTTGTGAGTAAGTTGCAAATAATATTGTCGGATGTATTTTAAGCGTCGCCTCTGGCCCCTTCACATTCCAAAGGACCCAATTGAAGAACGCCCCGTTGCAATTTTTGAACATCGATGGGTGAGCGCGAGTTTGAAGACACGCACGATGGACAACGCAGTCTGCAGATTGATCCGGCGATTCTGACGGTCGCCAGTGCGCTGGGCAACGAGGAAGTAACCTGAATTCTTCGGGAACGTCTTGATTTGTTAGAAGGAGTAACGATGACAGGACGTCTGTTTCGCCTTGTTTTGGTGTTTGCACTGTTTTTCGCGGTAAATGCAGACGCCGCCACTACGGTTCCGGTTATCGTGAAACTGCTGCCGGGGGCCAGTCTTCTGCAGGTTTCGGCGCTATTGCGTGCCGTGCCGGTGGATTCGATCCCTGGAACCAATATCTACCTGCTTCGACTTCCGTCTCTTCCGATCCTTACGCCAGCGCTCAAACTCCTCGGCGTCGAGTGGCTGGAGGCCAACCGCGGAATCGGTCTCCCGTCGATCGCGCATGCGAGGTTGCTGAGGGTATCCTCCAAGAACGATCCCAAGTGGTACCGGAATCAGCCGGCACTGGGGCTGATCCGGTCCGAAGCCGCACATCGGTATTCGGACGGTCATAACATCCTTATTGCGGATATTAATTCGAGAGTCGACACGAATCATCCGGCTCTGGTGGGGCATATCTTTTCAGGTTACGACTTCGTTTCCGGTACCTCGAATGGCGGCAATTCCGATTTGAATGACGATCAGCAGCCTGCTGGTTTTCTGGATGACGATCAGCAAACCGCCGGATTCCTGGACGACGATCAGCAAACGGCGGGCTTCCTGGACGGCGAAGGCGTGAGGCTATTCGACGATCAACAGACTGCCGGTTTCCTGGATGGTCACAATCCGGCTTACGGTCACGGGACGCTCTGCGCAGGTATTCTTGCAGCGGTTGCGCCGGGCGCCATGATCATGCCGATTCGGGCGTTCGATGATAATGGCCGCGCGGATTCCTTCACTCTGGCGAAGGCGATACGATGGGCCGCTCAGCACAATGCGGATGTCATCAATATGAGTTTTGGTACGCTCGGGGATTCCCAGGTCATGCGTGATGCTGTGGCATATGCGCAGAGCCGGAATGTCCTGCTTGTCGCTTCCGCCGGCAACGACAACACATCGTCGCCACAGTATCCCGCCGCCTATCCCGGTGTGATCACCACTGCAGCGACGACGTTAACAGATAAAAAGTCATCTTTCTCCAACTACGGCAGCAGCGTGGTGGTTGATGCGCCCGGTGTGGACATTATTTCCGCATATCCGGGCGACGGCTACGCCATGGTTTCCGGAACCTCATTCAGCGCGCCTGAAGTTGCCGGCGCATTGGCTCTGATTCTCCGCTTGAAGACAACCGGAGTCGCTGCGTCCATCAATTCCACGGCGGTCAATGTGGACAACAGGAACCCGGGATACCACCGAAAACTGGGCAACGGACGGATTGATATTCTTCGCGCGGTGCAGGCTCGATAACGGACTGGCTAACGGAACGGCCGCCCAGGGAGTAACGCTTCAATGTCACATGCAAGTCGTCGAGTGAATATTCCTCGACGCGTATTTCACTTATCGATCTCCGCGATCGAAGTTCGGGAGAACGCAGTTTCCGCGCCGCCGCATCCTCCCGCCAGATCACAAAAGAGCAGGGACGGAACGTATGAAGGAAGCGTACGGAGCCAGGCAGGATGAAGATCTCGTCCGGGAATGCATCGATGGAAGCGACGACGCGTGGTCTTTTCTGGTCGACAAGTATCGGAATCTGATTTTTTCGATCCCCCTGAAGTATGGAATGAGTGTCGATGAGGCAGGCGAGATCCTTCAGGAAGTGTTTTTGAAGTTGCTTTCCGAATTGCCGCGGCTTCGTGAGCCCCGAGCTCTGCCGGCGTGGCTCATGAGGGTCACTGCCCATGAGTGTTGTCACTGGAAAAAGAAGCAGAGGCGGGTCTTCTCAATGCAGGTTGAAGCCGGTGTCGAGTTCACTGCCGCTCCCGAAGTTGACAACACGATATTGGAAGAAGTTCGGCGAGAGCAGATACTTCGAGAGACGATTGCCGACCAGGCCCCTCGTTGCAGGCGTCTCATCGAAATGCTTTTCTTCAGTTCGCCGGTTGTTCCTTATGAACGCGTGGCAGAACTGCTGGGGGTGGCGAAAGGATCGATAGGCTTTATCCGTATGCGCTGTCTCGAGCGTCTCCGGCGCCGGCTCCAGGAACGAGGATTTCGATGACGATACGGTTGTCCGACCTGATCTATTATTTTTGTTCCCGGCATATATTTTTATGTGACGAGGAGACTCTTTATCCTACGGGCTTTGGCCCTCTAATGAAATGGAAGCCATGACTGATAATCACTTTGAGGATGAAGAATGGGCGGATTTTGTCCGGTCGACGGCATCGATGGAGTTGAAGAACCGTATCCAGGCACATCTCGATAGGGATTGCACGACATGCGGCGAGAAACTGGCAATCTGGAAATCCATCGTAATTCTTGCCGGCCGGGAACTGGCTTATAAAGTCCCATCAACTGTCGGTCAATCATTGAAAGATTGCTTTGCTTTGAGACGAAAGGTTTCTTTGCTTTCGCTCGAGGCGAAAATCACCAAGCTGATCTTCGATAGCTTTCGCGATCCACTGCCCGCCGGAGTGCGGGGCCTGGCTTTTCCGGGGCGAAGGCTTTTGCACGAAGCGGGAGATTTTTACATCGATCTTTCTCTTGAAATGAGAGATGGCGGCCGCATGCAGGTTACCGGGCAAATACTTCGCCTCAACGGACAACCCGGACTGAGCGGTGGGACCTGCGTCCTTTTTCTGAAGGGTGAAAAGAACGTACTGGCTCAGACTATTGTGAATCCCAATGAAGCATTTCAGCAGGAAATAGAGAGTGGATTCGATCTGAGAATGTTTTTGCAAATCCTCGATACTCCGCTTGTTTGCGTCGAATTGCCAAATCTCGACGGCCCCGATTCCAAGATCAACTGAAAGCGCAGAGCCTCTATATTTTTTAACCTCAAACCTTCTCTTTTTCAGTGAGTGAGTGCGGTTGCTGGTTACGCCTTCCCGGGCAAGACCGGAATAACGCAAATGTTAACCATTCATCAATAAGGAGAAACTTCGTGAAAACCAAAACTGATCTCAAAGCGGGTTGGGCAAGCTGTTGCGGCGGAGGCCTGAGCCTCAGTGTCGATATCGATATCTCGTTGAGCCTGTTCGGCGGCGGTTGCGGATGCAGCAGGGGCTGTTAACAGTTCCGTGAAGTGTAATCGATGAATCGTCGGTAGACGCCGGTCGCGGCCGGCGTCTACCGACGAGTTGCACACCAGGCATTACAGGAGTGACGCACCCATGCCAGTCGCATTTTCCCGAACGACGCGATCTCTCGATGACAATCGAGGCCGAGTCGCGTTGATTCTCGTGCTTCTCCTGGGTTCATTGCTTGGCGGCTGGTTTCTCTGGATGATAAAAGCGCGGGTCACCATTTACGGTTTGGCAAGATCTGCCCGCGTTGAAACCGATTTGGCAATACATCCCATTCAATCCCTGTATTCGGGCCGCATCTCCGGAAATTATCTTGTTCTTGGGCAGGAGGTGAAACGTGGAGACGTGTTACTCGAGCTCGATGCAAATGTCCAGGAGTTGGAGCTTACCGAACAGGAAAAGGAAGGCGCGAGCATCGAAGGCCAGATTTCCGCGCTTCAAAGGGAAATCCTGGCCGATCGGAGAGCGCGGACCGACGACCAGAGCGCGGCGGAAATAGGCATCGAAGAAACCAAAGCCCGTGTACAGGAAGCAGAAGCCGGAGCCTCGCTTGCGGCGGCGGATGCCGATCGGATCTCGAAGTTGCAGGCCGCCGGATTAGTGCCGAAGGCGGATCTCGTCCGTGCCCTCGCCGAAGACCAAAAGCAGAGGGCCGCCGCAAACAGCCTCAAACTCTCCATCGACCGATTGCAACGGGAACAACGGACACGCGCCAGTGAACGTCAATCGCACATTGAAGAGCTCACTCGCGAAGTTGCCAGATTGTCGGGTCTGAAACTCAAGGACAGTGTAACTATCGACAGACTCCGCTCCGAGGTGGGGCTTCGAAGCATTCTTGCGCCTGTCGACGGCAAAATTGGCGAAATTGCAAATCTCCGGTTGGGAACGATCGTTCATGAAGGAGAGCAATTGGGGGCGGTCATTCCGGCTGGTACTCTGAAGGTCGTTGCTCAATTCGATCCCGCCGCCGCCCTGGGCCGAGTTCACGAAGGACAGCGCGCCAAGGTTCGTCTCGATGGTTTTCCATGGGCCCAATTCGGAACTGTCAATGCAACGGTTGCATCGGTTGCGAATGAAGTACGCGACGGTACCGTTCGAGTCGATCTCACGCTCCTGGCCGGTACCCGTGTTCCTTTACAACATGGCCTGCCCGGTAAAGTGGAAGTGGAAATCGAAAAAATCTCGCCGGCTGCACTGCTTCTGCGAGTTGCCGGTCAGTCGTTGACATCTGCAAGTCCACAACCGTGAGCTCTATGAGAACTCGACTGCTTGCACCCGAGATCATACAAACTTCGGTTATGGATTGCGGTCCGGCATGCCTGAAAGCGCTGCTTGAGGGTCATGGGATTTCCGCGAGCTACGACAGGTTGCGCGAAGCATGTCAAACCGATCTTGATGGGACGTCCATTGATACGATCGAACAACTTGCCTGTGACCTCGGGCTCGATGCCGAGCAGATCATGCTTCCCGTCGACCATTTACTCCAACCTGAAGCCCGGGTTTTCCCGGCGGTCGTCGTCGTGCAGCTCGCGAACGCGCTCAATCACTTCACCGTCGCATGGCAAAAATACGGCGGCCTGATTCAGGTAATGGATCCGGCATATGGCCGGCGTTGGATTAAAGAACAGAAATTTCTGAATCAGGTGCTGGTCCATCCGCAGGCCGTCCCAGCATTGGCCTGGCGAGAGTGGGCGGGATCCGAAGAATTCCTTGGCGCTCTGAGACATCGAGCGAAGCGAATCGGGTTGAGAGGCGGGGTAATTTCGAGATTCGTGAAAGCGGCGCTCGATGATCCCACGTGGCGTTCCATTGCATTCCTGGACGCGTCGATTCGAATGCTGACGCCGATTGCCTCATCCGGAAGACATCGCGCCAGGACGATGAAAGGCTTACTCGAACAGTTTTTTAATGCGGCGATGGAAACGCCGGGGGGCGCACTCCGGGTGGTGCCGCCGGTTTACTGGTGCGTGCTCCCATCGAAACAGAGTTCCTCCCAGGGTTCCGTGAACGACGAACAACTGGTTTTTCGTGGCGCCGTTGTCCTGCGCGTCCGAGGCAGGGCTGCTGCGCGGAAAACTGCGGTCAAATCCGATTCCGGCGCCCGCCTGTCGAACGGCATGGCCGGAGGACTGCTTCGGCCGAGGGTCCGTCCTCTGGCCGAGTTGTATCGGATGCTGCGGGCCGACGGTCTGCTCGCTCCAGCGGCTCTTTTGGGCGGTCTGTTCATCGCGGCGTGTGGTGTTGTATTGGAAGCGGTGATGTACCGGGCATTTCTCGATCTTGCCAGCTCGATCGGTTTACCGCAGCACCGTCTGGCTGTCCTCGGAATGCTTTTGGGATTTGGCGGGGTGTTGCTGGTTGTCGGAACCATCGGTTCGATGGAGACTCTCCGCTTGGGACGCAATCTCGAAATGCGCCTGCGGATGCTTCTTCTCGAAAGAATTCCGCTTCTTTCGGATCGGTACTTTGCAAGCCGTCCGGTGTCCGATATGGCTCAGCGCAGTCACGCGGTTCATCAGATTCGTGGGTTACCCGGACTCGGGGCTCGATTGCTCGCACACACATTCGAGTTGACGCTGACTGCGGCGGGAATCGCTTTTCTGGACCCGCATATCGCGCCTCTGGCCGCTGCTGCTGCGGTATTCGCGATTGCGCTGCCTTTGGCGACCCAACCCATTCTCAGCGAGCGCGATCTTCGGCTCCGAACCCACGGAGGTGCATTGTGCAATTCCTATTTCGACGCCCTGTGTGGGTTGATGCCGATTCGCGCACACGGAGCAGATTCTGCCGTCCGTTCCGAACATGAAGGACTGCTGGTGAGTTGGACGAAAGCGGGGTTGAGTCTGCAGCGGGGAATAGTTTTCGTGGATGCAGTCGGACTCTTCGCGGGAATCGGTATGACGATCTGGCTCCTGCTCGATCATATTTCGAGGCATCCGGACTCGTCTGCCGGGCTGCTGCTCGTCTATTGGGCCCTGAACCTTCCGGTAGTCGGACGTGAACTCGCTCAAACGATTTGGCAGTATCCACAGCAGCGGAATCTGGCACTTCGATTATTTGAACCTCTCGGCGGAACCGCGGTGCCGGCGCCATTGCCGCCTGCGTCGACGGAAAGAGCCGTTCACAATCGAAAGGGTGTTGAGATCGTATATGGCGATGTCTGTGTGCGGGCGCTCGGCCAGACAATTCTGGATGACATCAATCTCAGAATTGAACGCGGATCGCAGGTGTGCCTTGTAGGTACGTCCGGCGCCGGCAAATCGAGCCTGGTGGGACTGCTGCTTGGCTGGCACGCACCGGCGAGAGGCAGTGTGTGCATTGACGGGCAGCCTCTGTGCGAGTCAGCAATTGAGAACCTGCGGCGGCAGACCGCATGGGTCGATCCCTCAATACAAATTTGGAATCGCTCGCTTCTAGGCAATCTGCGCTATGGCACAACAGCAAAGGACGATTCAGCACACCTTGGCGAAGTGATATACGCAGCGGACCTGCTGCAAGTACTGGAGTCATTGCCTGACGGTTTGGAAACGCCGCTGGGTGAAAGTGGCTGCCTGGTTTCGGGAGGAGAAGGTCAGCGCGTGCGGCTTGGCAGAGCAATGCTGCGGCCGGATGCCCGTCTCGTCATTCTCGACGAACCGTTCACCGCTCTGGACCGCCAACAACGACAGAAGATGCTGGGGCGGGTCCGAAGAATCTGGGCCGAAGCCACGATGATTTTCATCACTCACGACATCGACGAAAGTCTGGCGTTTGAAAGAGTGGTGGTCCTCGAGAACGGGCGAATTGTCGAAGATGGATCTCCCGCGGAATTGAACGGGCAGGTCGATTCACGATTCCGGCAATTGCTTGAGGCCGAAGAGAACCTGAAGACGCGGATCTGGCGCGATCCGGGTTGGAGAAGGATATCTCTGGATAACGGAAAACTTCGGGAAGACGTGGTGAGGAATGACAACGAGCAACGGCCCGCTGCAAAAAAAATGTTGGCCGGTTGAAAGGTTGAGCGAAGCCATGGAAGGTCTGGCGCGCGAAGCCGGGCTTCCTTTCTTAACGCGGGACACGGTCCGGCCCCCGTCCTGGTTGGCTGCGGAAGGGGACAGCGCAGTCGATGAATGGCTCGAAATCGCTGCGCCTCAATTGGGTTTTGGAATCGATGCCGTCGAGACTCCATACCTCGATGTTCAATCCTTTCTGAAAAGATGCGGGCCCGCCATCCTGCGTCTTCATTTCGCCGGAAGTACGGCATATCTTGCGGTAGTCGGCGCCGGCCGGTGGGTTCGCGTTCTGGCGCCGGACATGTCAAGACGACGCGTGTCGTTCGAGTCTATCCGGCGCGCGTTGTGCATGCCTCTGGAAGCCGCTCTTCTTCCTGACGTGGAGCGCCTGGTGGATCGCCTCACGCTGTCCGGGCGAGAGCGTGCTGCAGCGAAACGCGCGATTCTCACCGAACATCTCCGAGGGGCGCACATCGAGGGTTGTTGGTTGCTTCGATTGCCGGCCGGATCCTCCGTGTGGCGGAATCTTCGGGATTTGAGGCTGTTTTCGCGCCTCTTCGTGTTTCTGGGAGCTCACACCGTCGATAGTCTGTTGCTCATCGCCTCGTGGGCGATGATCGGCCGCGCGGTTATCGATGGGCGTCTCGACTACGGGTGGTTATTGGCGTGGGCCCTGATGCTGATAACGCGCGTTCCATTCCAACTCATCGTCGGTTGGCTTCAAGGAAGTATCTTTCTGCGGGTTGCGGGATTCTTCAAACGCCGGCTCCTCGCGGGAAGTCTGAGTCTGCGGCCGGAGGAAGTTCGAAATCAGGGTGTCGGTCAAATTCTGGGATGCGTCATTGAATCGGAGGCACTCGAGTCGTTGGTTCTCAATGGTGGCCTGACTGGTGCGCTGTCGATAGTAGACATCGCCGCAGCCGTTGCGGTTCTTGCCGTTGCCGCAGAGAAACCCTTTCTCGCGGTAGCTCTTGTGGGGTGGACGGGAATCATCGGAGTGCTTGCCCGCCGGCAATACCGCAAACGCCAGATCTGGACTACCGAACGCTTGAAGATCACCGGCGATCTGGTGGAAAAGATGGTTGGACACCGCACCAGATTGGCACAGGAATCTCCCGCTCAGTGGCGCGAGGCGGAGGATAAGGCTCTGGCGCACTATCTCGAAGTTTGCCGGAAAATGGATCGGGGCGTCCCCCCGCTCACGGTAATTGCGCCGCGCTGCTGGCTTCTGCTTGGCCTGCTTGCGCTGGCGCCGGGATTCTATTCGGGAAACACAGACGCGGTGACCCTTGCAATTTCCTTTGGAGGCATTTTGCTCGCCCACGTTGCGCTTGGGTCTCTGACACAGAGTCTGGTTTACCTTGGCGCCGCTTCGGTTGCCTGGGAACAGGTCCGCCTGCTGTTCAATGGCGCATCGCGTCCCGAAAGTCCGGGTTCTCCCGATCTCGGAATGGTCTGCCGGAGGCCGGATTCGAACTCTGCATCCGGGGTTCTACTGGACGTTCAAGAGTTGGCATTCCGTCACGAAGGCCGGGCCGGTCAGGTACTGGAATCGTGCAATCTGCAAATTCGTCATGGCGATCGTATTCTTCTGGAAGGCCCTTCTGGCGGGGGGAAATCGACGTTTGCGGCAATCCTTGCCGGGTTGCGCCAGCCACAAAACGGTCTGGTCCTGTTTCGAGGTCTCGATCATCAGGCGCTCGGATCGAGGACATGGCGGCGTTTGATTGCAGCCGCTCCGCAGTTTCATGAAAATCATGTGCTGTCGGGTACTTTGGCTTTCAACGTCCTGATGGGGCGCCGATGGCCTGCATCACCTGAAGACTATGTCGAAGCCGAAAGCCTGTGCCGTGAGGTGGGTTTGGGAAACCTGCTCGATCGGATGCCTGCCGGAATCTTTCAAATGGTTGGGGAAACGGGCTGGCAGCTCTCGCACGGCGAGCGCAGCCGCCTTTTTCTGGCGCGCGCTCTTCTCCAGGGGACGGATACACTGATTCTCGATGAAACCTTTGGTGCGCTCGATCCAGAGTCCCTGGTTGAGGCGATGCAATGCGTGTTCCGGCGGTCCCCAACTCTCGTGCTGATCGCCCACCCCTGACTTTCTGTGGCCGCCGGCGCCTCCTCAGAGTTCGCACATACGACAAATTCTGCGACATCATAATTGGGCTCTAACCACCGCCCGGCTTATGCTGCCGATGCTTCTTGTTTAATTCGCTTCCGTCACGCCCTTTCAGCGCACCCGTGGTGGTTCTCTATTTCGAGCTTGCAGCTACTGCACGTTCAATTGGGGTTGGGACAAGTTTCAATCCGGAGCAGGCTAGATCCACTTGGCACCGCATTCGGAACGAGTTTGCATAAATTCTCTTTTTTCGCACGGTCGTCCATGAGGCCATCGCGGACGAAAGCCACGAGATTCTGGAACTCTTCCGAGGTCAAATGGATTGGCGTGGCCAAAATCGGGTCTAACTTTGCCAGCACTGGCTCGATTGGACCCAGATGCAGAATCAAATCGGAATCCAGTCCGGCGGAAACGGGGTTGTAAAAGCGCGCCGACTGATACACATCCAGATGATGACGGATGGCATCCTGCAAACGCGTATACGCTCCGTTATGAAAGAATGCCGGTTGCAGCGCGGCATTTCTCAACGGAGAACTGCGAAACTTGTAACGGTCGGCCGGATTCCCTGTTATCTGTTCCAGACCAAAGTCCTCATCCTTTCCGGGTCCGTCGAATACCACATTGCCTTTGCCTTTACCGAATGCAGGGGCGACTTGCGGTACGCCAACCACGTGCATTCTGAAATCGCTGAACATCTCGTTGGATTGTCCTGCCACTGCGTGACACTGGACGCAGCGCCCTTCGCCGAAAAAAACCAGTGCTCCCTTCTTTTCAGGAACGCTCATCGCCTCTGTTTCGCCCCGAGCGAAACGGTCGATCGGAGCGTCGGCGAAGACGAGAGTAAATTCAAACTCCGAAATTGCCCGGCCAAACATCGTAAAGTCAATCGGGCCTCCAGCGGCAACAGACGGAAACACCGCCCCAAAGAGTTCTCGATAAGCCGGGGTCGAATTCAATCGCTCCAGAACGGCCTGGCGGATGGGTTCATTTCGGAAACCGTTTGCATCCGGAAGCGGCAAAGTCGAGCCCAACCCGTCATCAAACTGATTAAACTCCGGCCCAATGGTTCCTTTCGTCCCGGTAAATCCGGCAACTTCGACCAACTCTGTTGGCGGAATGTGCGCCTGGGCAATCAGCAGATGAGTGACGACTGGATCGTTTGGCGGAAACCTGGACGTGCCCTCGGGTAACGGAAAAACGAACCCCATCGAGTTATCAAATGGATTCCCCGAAAGGGACGCAAACCGGCCATTCCACATCAGATTGGGATAGAACGCAGTATTGACGGCGCTCGGTGTCCGCCGCTGGTTCCGAGGACCAGTCCGATTCTGCCCGACTACATTGTTATTCTGAATCCCGATCGCGATCGACTGGCTGTCACCGAAACCGTTTGCCGGGGAATGACATCCGCCGCATGTGTTGTCGGAATGCAACCCTCCGGCTTTATCAAACCACAGAAGTCTGCCGAGGTTGGCGAGCTGGCTATTGATCGGCCGGCCGAGGCGAATCGGAAGACTGGACTCGACGGTGCCTGTGAAACCGGCGGCACGAAGGATCTCCATTAACTGATTGTCGAGAGTAGGTGCCGCCATTTCACCACGGACCGTTATTAGCACCAATGCCAGCACGCAAGCGAAAAAAGTAAAGCGAAGCTTATTCTTGAGCGACATCTGAACCTCCCCGTCAAGCGAGTCATGAGTTGCCCGCGGTCTGCCCAGCATTCACTGGGCAGACGCAGTGCCGATTATCACGAAGCAGAACCACCGACAGGTCAGGGCCTACGGCACGAGAGGGTTCGTGTGTGCAAATATGCCATCTGGGTTGTCCCTCCAGATCCAGGCATTCAAACTCCACACCGGAGGCCCACCAACTTCCCAATCCCATTCATCGGCATCTCCGGTAAAGCCTTCGGGCGCTGCACCACACGCCAGTGGCACGGCATACTCCACGCCGACCAGCTGCAATCGATTTTCATTGGGAACGAAAGCGTAGTGCAGTACTTCGGGTTCTTCGGGGTTGAAGGCACAGTCCAACGCCGAAAACTTTACGTAATGAAAGCCCTCCCCCGGTATGTCGGGGCTCGCTTGAACGTAACCGTCAGCCATTGCTTGCTCAACGTTGTGGTATTTAGCAGTGGCGGCGCGAGCTCGTGCCAGTTCCCGATAGGTGTCCGGCGAAAAGTGTGCGTTGTTGCCTTGGGACGCAGCAGATACGCTATGGATCGCCAGCCCCGTAGTTCCGATCAGGACAGCAGCCGCGAGAACGAAAGCGAAGCGAAAATATCTCATTGTGGTCTCCTTCTTGGGTTGGAATCGTCGGTCATGTTCTGAAACGCGGGATTTCCTGGGGCAAACCACCAGGCTTCGAAACTTTTTCATGCCGGCGCGGGATTCAGACGCTGCGCTTGGACTGGACGCGAGATTTCCGCCACTAAACCACCACGTTTCCAGAATATTTTTTGCCGGAAAATTCGCACATAAAAATTGGGGCAAATTGCGCTTTAATGCAGGCAATATTTGATGACATTACAAACTCAAAACGTGACAGGCCTGCTCGTGGCGTGGAGCAACGGGGACCCGCAGGCGTTTGACGCATTGATGCCGCTGATTTACCAGGAGCTGAATCGGATCGCGAAACATCACATGGGCCGCGAACGCATTGGCCATACCCTTCAGACAAAGGCATTGGTCAATGAAGCATATTTACGCCTCATCGATCAGCGGCACGTTTACTGGCAGAACCGCGCTCACTTTTTCGCCATTGCCGCAAAGATGATGCGTCGCATCCTCGTGGATTATGCCCGCTCACGTCATGTTGCAAAGCGTGGCGGCGGAGCGGTTCAGGTATCGCTGGATGATGGAGCTGTGGTGTCCGGACGAACGTCGGAAATGGTCGCACTCGACGACGCCCTCTCCAGTCTTGCTCTCTTCGATCGACGCAAATCGCAAGTCGTCGAATTGAGATATTTTGCAGGACTGAGCGTTGAAGAAACCGCCGAAGTGCTGAAGGTGTCTCCCAATACCGTGATGCGAGACTGGAGTACGGCAAAGGCCTGGCTGCATCGCGAGCTCAACAAAGACCTTTCATAAATCCATGAACAAAGAACGTTGGCGTCAGGTCGACCTGCTGTTGCAGTCCACGCTGGAGCAGCCTCCCGAAAGACGTTCGGCATTCCTGGCTCAGTCCTGTGCGGGTGATGGAGAGTTGCTGGCCGAAGTAACATCGCTCCTTGATCATCACCAGCAGGCCACCAATACGATCGAAGGGCTTCCTGGGGAAGTTGCTGCAGAAATGCTGGACTCTGTCTCATACCGGCCATACCCCGGACAACGTGTCGGCATTTACCAGATTGTGCGCTTTCTCGGCGCCGGCGGAATGGGCGAAGTATACCTGGCAAGAGACGAGTCCCTCGGGCGTCAGGTCGCGCTCAAGCTCCTGCCTGAGCGGTTCACCCAGTATTCGAATCGCGTCCACCGCTTCGAAACGGAAGCGCGCGCGGCTTCGGGATTGAATCACCCCAACATCGTGACCATCCATCAGATTGGCGAAGTCGATGGAACGCACTTCATGGTCACGGAGTTTATCGAAGGCCAGACGCTGCGGCGTCGAATGATGGACGGATCAATGTCGTTGATGGAGGCGTTAGATATTGCGATACAGGTGGCAAGCGCGCTGGAGTCCGCTCATGCTGCCGGAATCGTTCATCGCGATATCAAGCCTGAAAACATCATGCTGCGTCCGGATGGCCTGGTCAAAGTGCTTGATTTCGGGCTGGCCAAGCTGGCCGAGCGTGAAGAGTCTCGAATGAATGTCAGTGATCCGATTGCGGCGGAATTGGCGACGCATTCGGGAGTGGTGATGGGTTCGGCGCAATACATGTCACCCGAACAGGCATGTGGTCACAAAATGGATTCGCGCACGGACACTTTCAGTCTGGGTGTGGTGCTCTATGAAATGTTGACTGGGCATGCTCCCTTCACTGGGGCAACGATAACCGCTGTACTCGCTGCCGTGACAAAAGAAGAACCGCTGCCACTTGCGCACTATGTTCCAGCCATTCCCCCTGAACTTGAACGCATCTTGAGAAGGGCGATTGCGAAAAAGCTGGAAGATCGCTATGCATCGACACGCGAGGTGTATCGCGATCTCCAGCAACTGGATCAGGAACTGAAACTTCAGGCGAAGCTGGCGGAGTTTCCTCCGGTGATGGACCGGCGGCGCGCAATCTGGCTGGGAAGCGCAGCCGTAGTTACCGCCTCTGTTTTCGGACTCGGGGTCTGGAAGTTGTGGCCAAACGAGAGTGGAGTGCAGCCGCTCGCCGTGCTGCCGTTCACCCACAATGCGAACGACGAGGCCGCTGAACGCATCAGCGATTTTATCTCCGGTGCGCTGATCGATAGACTCAAACCGATTTCATCACTCAAGGTGATAGGACGTTCCGAGGTTGCGGGCTTTAAGCAACGAAACGTGGATCTTCGGGAAGTGGGACGCAAGCTCCAGGTTTCGTTCATCGTCAATGGCACCGTTAGCGTTGAAGACGAGAGCCTGTCGATTGACGTAAAACTGCACGACATAATTACAGACAAGATGATTTGGGAAAAGCTTTACCGCACGCCGTCGCTCGGAGATGGCTATCGAATTAAAGAGGAAATCGCCAGTGATATCGTCTATCGGGATGAGTTTAAGAGTCCGTCCAATTTTGAGAACGTTCAATCCGCCTCTCTCCCTAAAGTGGACTCAAGGGTGTGGGACTTTCACCGGAAAGGACGCCGCCAGCTTAAGTTCGAAAATGATTTTGGATATGCGAAGGCCCGGAGCTTATGGCAGGAAGCCATTAAGCTGGATGACCAATTTGCCTTAGCGTACTGCGGGATTGGCAGCACGTATGGTGCGCTGGCCGTTGCCGGCCGCGAGCCGCCCGACGAAGCGTCCCGGTTTGTGGATGAGTTCGCCAGGAGTGCAGGCAGACTGGATAAGATACTTCCGGACATCTATTGTTTGAGTGCTAGCAGAGCTTTCTTCTTTGATTGGGACTGGGGGAAAGCCAGGGTTCAGTTCGAAAAGATGACCGAAAACGTTCCCGGATATGTTACCGATCCGATATTTTTCCCTCCCTACGTTGCATGGTGCCAGGCGCTGGGAGATACCAGTGGAGCGCTCAAATTGCTGGATAAGGGAATTAGTATTGATCCCAACCCATACTTCGTTGTGCTGAAGGCCGACCTGCTGGTTTCCGACCGCCAATTCGACAAAGCCGTCGATCTTTACAAGAGCACGACGCTCGATTATCCAAGCGATCCCAGGGCATACTCCGGGCTGGAAGAGGCATTTCGCATTCGAGGTTCTTTTCAAAATGCAATTGATGCCCGGCGCGGCGCTCTCGAAGCGGCCGGCCCTTACTCGGTGCCAGACTCGTTCCGCAATTTGGTTCTCACTGCCGAAGGTGAGGAGGGTTACCGCAGGATTACGCAGGAATCCGCGAAGCTGGAGTTGCGTGACCTGGAGAATCGGGATGCCCGTTTCGACTATGTCTCGCCGCTGGATTTCGCCAGGGCTTATGCTCAGCTCGGTGAAAAGGATAGTGCCATCAAATATCTCAGCGAGGCGTTTGAAAAGAAGTCGCCTGCGCTTGTATTTCTTAACGTCGATCCGGTATGGGACACCATGCGCGGCGATTCGCGATTCCGTACGCTCGTCCGGAAGATGAAATTTCCTGCGGGTTAATCCAACTGTTTTCTTTGGAGGAGAAGATATGAGAGTACGTTGGTTTGGATGCGGGCTGCTGCTCTTGTCCAGTATTTTTGCGGGTCGTGGATTGCTCGCCTGTGGTGACAAGTATTTCGTCACGGTCCAGGGCACCCGGTACTTGCTCGCCAGCATGACGAGCGATTCGAACATTCTGATTTACAACAGGCCGGGATCGGAAATGTCCAGACTATTTGCCGGCATTCCCGTCGAGAAGACCTTAACCAGGACAGGATTCCTGACCACAGTGGTGACGAACGAAAATGATTTGAAAGACGAGTTAGCGAAGGGTGGATGGACAATTATTATGGTCGGCGCTGCAGATGCAGAAAAGATGCGTTCCGGAATGCCTGCCGATATCCGAGCAGCGATTCTTCCAGTTGTCGATAACGCAACGTCCGTTCAGATCACGCAGATCAAGGCTCAGTATCCTGTCGTTCTCAAGGCGACGACCTCGAAGAGCGAACCATTGCTGAGCGTAATCTTTGAATTCTACAGTCACAGGCCAAAACCAAAAGTCCAATTAGCCAGGACAGGTTCTCGCTAGCGTGTTGAGACCTACGGCCGCAGCAACCTGGATCTTTGCATTTGCTCTCGTCGTCTCGAGTGCCGGAAGTGTCTTTGCTCAGGCATCGGTTGAGCCTCGCGGCTTCGGATCGATTTCATTCAGCTTCCAGAAAATCGACCATACGGGCCATATCCACACAGATGGAACAACCGACAATGGGGGCCGGAGCGCCAATCGGGACTTCAATGTCGAAGCGGATTATGGCGTCACCGATCATTTGACTGTTTCGGCAGGACTGCCGATTGTGTTCTCGAAATTCACAGACCCCGGTTCGTTACCGCCTTTTCTGCCATTCTTCGCCGTGGACCAGTGCCGTTGTTGGAATTCTGGTTTTCAGGATTTCAGATTCGCCGCACACTATAACGTGATTGGCCATCCGCACAGCGCACTGCTGTTGACACCGTCGGTATCTGTAGTTGTCCCAAGCCACGGATACGAATACAGAGGCGAAGCGGTGTTGGGGCGGGATCTCCGGGAACTTCAGCTTGGAATGGATATACGCCAAAGGATCGACACAATTTCCCAAAACCTCTATCTTCAAGCAACCTATTCCTACGCATTTGTCGAACGCACTCTCGCCATTCCCAACAACCGCAGTAACGGTAAAATAGAAGGTGCATTTCTTCTGACCGAAAAACTCTCGCTGAACGGACGACTGACATGGCAGCACACTCACGGCGGACTGCGTATGGGCTCGCCCCCGCCCTCCAGTCTGGAGTCCCCAGGTGATTTCACAGCGGTAACTCTGGATCAGCACGATCGCCTGCAACGCGACAATTACTGGCGCGCCGGATTAGGCGCCATCCATTCGCTGCAACGCATGACTGTCTTTGCAGATTTTTCCGCAGTTATCGGCGGAAGAGACACCCACACGCTCCGAGCGGTCACATTCGGTGTGACCTTTCCCTTCCAGCTTGGACGGCACTTTCAGTAAACTTTCAAGCAAAGAAACTCCTTTTTCCGAGCAATCGTTCTCTGTGGCCGCCGGTGCCTCCGCAGCGTTCGCATATATGAAGGCGTATCCGATATCACTCCTGAAACTCCGCGTCAGTGGCCTTCATACTTCTTATGCGTGACCATCTTGTTTCAATAACGGGGTACACCATTGGAAGTCGCTTAGGGCATGGATAGGCTATCAAAAACGGATCGCGCCCAAGCTTGTCGATCTCGTCATCCGTCAGATCGTTCGCATACGAAAACGAATGAACCTTAGGTAGACACAAAAGCGTTAATAGTTTTGATCTTTTGCCGTTCAGATTCTCAGGAGGCTTCCACTCAGATCTTGGGTATCGGGATCGGGCTTAAGTGGCTTGTACGGTGGGTCTGGATGTCCTCATGTGCTCAAGCCTCGCGTTTCAAGGCGACTTCACTCATTTTCCTGGACCACGGCCCGGAGGGTTCAAACCCAGCCGTGACGGATTCCCTCGCGCAAAGGATCGGAGACCGGATTCGCTCTAGGCTGTATGAAATGTGCAAAGACATCAAGAAGGACGGAAAGGATTTCAGAGCGGAGATCAAACAGGCGAACCATCATTTCTAAAGAATTTCAGTACTCGTCTTCTTCGTCTTCCTCCTCTTCTTCCTCGTCGTCTTCTTCCTCAGTGTCCTCTTCTTCGTCATCGTCGTCATCATCGTCTTCGTCCACTACCTGGATGAAGAATTGGGTCTCACAGTCGTCGCAGACAAACCGCTCGTCGTTGCCGGAATCGAGTTTACCGGCACAGAGTGGACAGAAGGAGATTTCACTGCTCATGTGTCCTAAATACTAAAAAGCGGATTTCAAAGTCAAAGGCCATTTGGGAGTTAGGGCGGATCTGTCGCTTGACAGAACCGGCGTGGACCCATAGAATTAGCACTCTGATTATATGAGTGCTAACGATGCACTGCATTCTTCCCTAAAGAGAATCCATTTCACAAAACCCACAAGGAGAGAACGCGATGAAAGTACGACCGCTGCATGATCGTGTGTTGATCAAGAGAGTCGAGGAACAGGAAACGGTGCGAGGCGGCATCATCATTCCCGATTCGGCGAAGGAAAAACCGCAGGAGGGCGAAGTTGTTGCCGCCGGTACGGGCAAGCGCCTCGAGAATGGAACCGTCATTCCGCTGGAAGTCAAAGCCGGGGACCGGGTTCTTTTCGGCAAGTATTCCGGCACCGAAATCAAATTAGATGGCGAAGAGCTGCTCATTCTCCGAGAGGATGAGATTCTTGGAATTCTTTCCAGCTCCGCCGTCGCCGCAAAAAAGAAGTAGGAGGAGAGAATATAGATGGCAGCAAAACAGATCGTACACGGTGAAGAGTCCCGGCAGGCAATCCTTCGTGGAGTGAACGTGCTGGCGGACGCAGTAAAGATCACACTCGGCCCCAAGGGCCGCAATGTGGTTCTCGACAAGAAATTCGGGTCGCCCCTGATCACCAAAGACGGCGTGACCGTCGCCAAGGAAATTGAGCTCAAGGATCCCATGGAAAACATGGGAGCGCAGATGGTGAAGGAAGTCGCTTCCAAGACCAGCGACGTTGCCGGAGACGGCACCACCACCGCCACGGTTCTGGCGCAGTCCATTTTCCGCGAAGGAGTCAAGACGGTAGCAGCCGGCGCGAATCCGATGGCCGTCAAGCGCGGCATTGAACGCGCCGTTGTGGTAGCCACCGAGAAGATTCGCGAACTGGCCAAGCCCGTGAAGGGCGACATGATCGCGCAGGTTGCGACGGTGTCGGCAAACAACGATTCCATGATCGGAAACATCATTGCGGATGCAATGAAGAAGGTCGGCAAGGACGGCGTCATCACGGTTGAGGAAGCCAAGACAATCGAGACGTCTCTGGATGTCGTCGAAGGAATGCAGTTTGATCGCGGCTATCTGTCTCCGTACTTCGTGACGGACCCGGATCGCATGGAATGCGTTCTGGAAAATTGCTTCATTCTGATTCACGAAAAGAAAATCAGCGCAATGAAGGATCTTCTTCCCGTGCTTGAGCAGATTGCCAAGCTGGGACGTCCGCTGCTGATCATCGCGGAAGAAGTTGAAGGCGAAGCGCTGGCCACATTGGTTGTGAACAAGCTTCGTGGAACGCTTCAGGCTGTTGCCGTGAAAGCGCCGGGCTTCGGAGATCGCCGCAAGGCCATGCTCGAAGACATCGCGATTCTCACCAACGGCAAGGCAATTACCGAAGACCTCGGAATCAAACTCGAAAATATTCATGCCGAGGATCTCGGTCGCGCAAAGAAGATTGTCATCGACAAGGACAACACGACGATCGTTGAAGGCGCCGGAAAGTCAGCCGACATCCAGGGCCGCGTCAAGCAGCTTCGGACGCAAATCGACGAAACAACATCGGACTACGATCGTGAAAAACTGCAGGAACGGCTCGCCAAGCTGGTGGGCGGCGTTGCCATCATCAAAGTTGGTGCTGCGACCGAGACCGAAATGAAGGAACGGAAAGCACGAGTTGAAGATGCCATGCATGCAACACGCGCCGCAGTTGAAGAAGGGATCGTTCCTGGCGGTGGAGTTGCGCTGGTTCGCGCGATTGTTCCGCTGGAAAAGCTGAAGCTTGAAGGCGATGAGCAGATTGGCGTCAACATTGTGAAGAGAGCTCTCGAAGAGCCGCTCCGAACAATTGCTTCAAACGCCGGGCATGAAGGCGCCATCGTGATCGGTAAGGTTCGTGACGCGAAGGATCCTAATTATGGATTCAACGCAGCGACCGAGGAATATACCGACATGATTTCGGCCGGTATTATCGATCCGGCCAAGGTGACGCGAACCGCGCTTCAGAATGCCGCATCGATCGCAGCTCTCATGTTGACGACGGAAGCTTTGATTGCGGAGATTCCGGAAGAGGAAAAAGCTCCTGCCGGCGGCCCCGGTGGCGGCGGTCCTCCGATGTACTAAATCCCCATCCGATCGCGGTAGCAATTCGATCGGTCCGTTTCACGAAAAAAGGCCCGCAGCAGAATGCTGCGGGCCTTTTTTCTATCTTGTGCGCACGAATCCGAACATGCGCTGCCAGAATGCCTTCCTGGCTACCTGCCCTTCCAGATAGAGAGTCGCTGTCGTACTGGGACTCTGCAATTCCGAGTACGCGCGGCTCACGCTTTGGAATGTTCTTTCGATCTTGTCGCGCAATTGCATGTCCGGACAGGTGGCCCAGCGGTCCGGATGAAATCGCCGAGCCAGTCTACGGTACGCCTGCTTGAGTTCGGATTCATTTGAAGTATGGTTCACGCCCAGAACCTCATGCCAGCGGCCGGACTCAAACGCCCCATCGATCTGGCTGATTTCATCGGTGATGGAAGTTTTGGGAGGCTCCAGGATCATCGAGCCCGATACGGTCAGGCGCATCAGCCGGCGTAAATGTTCGACGGCGTTGGAGAGATGATCCTTAACCCGGGTGTTGTGGATCTCCGGATCCGCGTGAAAGCTGATCCTCCATTCGGCGTAAGGCTCCCAGACTCGAACAAGAAACTTCGGGTCGATCCCTTCAATCGCCTCGATGAGCAGCGATGCGCCATGACGGGCCTCCTTCGAGTCCCTTATTTCCATCGGTTTGAATTGAAAATCGCTGGGATTTCGGGCAAAGCAAGACAGGAAAATTTCCCGTTCGGTTGCGACCGTTCCATCCCAGAAATAGAGGGCCACAGTTTGATCGGGGAATTCAACATTCAGACAACCGGTATCCCTGGAGATCAGCCGAAGACGCACCTCTCGCGCGAGCTCGAGAACTGTAGCCATAAGGTCTCAATCGGTGCGTTTCCCCCGGGACGTTAGACCATTTTTGCCGCTCTTACGAGGACCACACTTGTCCGTGAGGCGGTTCAGTATCAATGTCATGCGAAATGAAGCAATGGCGGAAACGCCGGATTTATTCTCCCCTGAGGTCATGGCTGCCGAAACGACTGTTGGAAACCACGCGAGGGAATTTGTAGGCTGGTGCTGCAGTTTGGGAGACAATTTTCGAAACAGTCCCGATGCGACAAATTTTCAGTATTGGTTAAGGCAAACCAAGATAAAAACGACGAAGGCCGAGGAGGGTGAGATCCTCGCCGAGGCGCGCCGGCTATTCATGAGGAAAGTCGAACAGCACGTCCGCAAGGCCGCGACGGCCGCAGCAGGCCCGTCTCAGTAGCACGGTTTCTTCACAAGGCAGCGTGTGAAAGGCATTCATACTCAGATTGAAGATCTTCGTTCACGGATACGCGATCATGAGTACCGTTACTACGTCCTGACAAACCCAACGATTTCGGACTACGAATTCGATCAGCTGATGCGCGAGCTCCAGCGGCTGGAGCGCGAGCATCCGGATCTGATCACGCCGGACTCCCCAACACAACGCGTCGGCGGAATCGCGGACTCCGACTTTCCAACCCACCAGTTTTCCCGGCCCATGATCAGCCTGGACAATGCCTATTCCACGGAGGAATTGATGGAATGGCACGAACGGGTTCTGCAGCTGACGAAACGCGACGCCGTGGATTATGTTGCGGAACTGAAAATCGACGGGTTGAGCATCGCATTGATCTATGAAAACGGAATTCTTTCGAAGGCGGTGACGCGCGGCGATGGTCGGACCGGCGAAGTAGTGACCGGAAATGTGCGAACCATTCGCTCGATCCCGCTTCACTTGAAAGAAAAAAAGTCGATCGAGGTTCGTGGCGAGATTTTTCTGAGCCTCCAGTCGTTTCGTCAGATCAATGATGATCGCGAACAGGCTGGCGAACCACGCTTTGCAAATCCAAGAAATGCGGCGGCGGGCTCGCTGCGCATTCTCGATCCGACTATCGTTGCGAAGCGCTCTCTGGATTTCTTTGGCTACCTGACGATTCCGTCGGGAACCACTCAGGAAGGGAATCTGGCCGAGATTGCAAGCCTGGGACTCAAGGTAAATCCCAATCACCGCACCTGTCACACCATCGAGGATGTCGCTCGCTTCTGTTCGGAATGGGAGGCGCGGCGCGATTCGCTCGATTACGAAATCGATGGAGTCGTCGTCAAGGTCAACTCGGCTGCGCTGCAGGAAACCCTCGGTTCCACCGCGAAGTCTCCCCGCTGGGCAATCGCGGTGAAATTCAAAGCAAGGCAGGCCACGACAAAGCTTGAGGATATTCGAATTCAAGTCGGGAGGACCGGTGCGCTGACACCTGTTGCGGTGCTTGAACCGGTTCAGTTGGGCGGAACAACGATCCGTCACGCGACCCTGCATAACGAGGATGAAATCGAGAGACTGGGGCTGCAGATCAACGATCGCGTTCTTCTGGAGCGCGGTGGGGATGTGATCCCCAAAATCGTGAAAGTTGCGGAACAGGCGCCCGACCGAAGGCGCTTTGAAATGCCGGACCGCTGTCCGGTATGCGGCAGTGAAGTCTACCGGGCAGAGGACGAGGCGGTGCGACGTTGCATGTCGCAAACCTGTCCCGCGAAGTTGAGGGAATCCCTGCTTCACTGGGCCAGCCGAAAGGCGATGAAGATCGACGGATTGGGAGAGAAGCTGGTGGACCAGTTGATTGCGAAGGGAATCGTTCACGACGTTTCGGACCTGTATCGTCTAAGCGTGGGTGACCTGGAAGCACTCGATCGAATGGGAGAGAAATCGGCGCGGAACCTTGTCGAGGAAATCGGGGAGAGCCGGAAACTGGATTTCGGCCGGTTGCTTTTTGGTTTGGGAATCCGGCATGTTGGAGAACGAACGGCACAGCTGCTGGCGGAACATTTCGGTGCGATGGTTCGGTTGGCCGAGGCGTCCCCGGAGGAACTCGAGCAGGTGAACGAAGTCGGACCGAAACTGGCGCAATCCATCCATCACTTTTTTCATGAAAAGCAGAATCTGGCGCTGCTGGAGCGGCTGAAGAGTCTCGGCCTGAAGCTGGAATCGAATGAGCCTGTCGATCGGCCGCGTCAGGTACTGGCAGGAAAGATCTTCGTCGTCACCGGGACTCTGGATGGAATGACGCGTGAGGAAGCCGAAGAATTGATTTCCAAATTCGGTGGCCGGGTGACAAAGTCGGTGAGTAAGAAAACGAGTTACGTATTGGCTGGTCGCGATCCCGGATCGAAACTCGATAAGGCCAGGGAACTGGGGATTGCGGTCATCGATGAACAGGCCTTACACCGGATGCTATAATCTCCAAAAGCTTATGAAACCGATTCGCTTTGTCTTTTTTGTCGCAGCCCTTTCCGTCGTCATGTCGGCGCAATCCACCCCTCCCGCACGGCAAGACGACCAGGGTGTGATTTCCGTCAACGTCGATCGAGTCAACATTCTGTTCACGGTGCAGGACAGCAAGGGCAAGCTCATCACGAATCTCAAACAGGATGACTTTCGGCTATTCGAAGACGACAAGCCGCAAACCATCATCCGCGCCAATATCGATAACGACCTTCCGTTGAACATCGCACTGTTGATTGACCGAAGCGGGACAGTTCAGAACCAGTTGCAGCTGGAAAAAGACGCGGCCATTGAGTTCCTGAACAAGACGCTGAAGCGTGGCAAGGACAAGGCGGTGGTCATTGGTTTTGATACCGATGTCGAAGATTTGTCCAAGGGATTCACCGACGACGTCGAAAGACTTTCCAATCCGATTCGCAAGATTCTTGCCGGCGGGAGTACTTCAGCCTTCGATGCCGTGTATATAGCGGCCAATCAGTTTCTTTCGAAGGAACTGCCCCGGCGGCTCATCATCCTGATCAGCGATGGAGACGACAATAACAGCCGGAAGACTCAGGACCAGGCACTCCAAATTGCGCAGAAGAACGGCGTGGTGATTTACGCCATCAGCACGAACATTACGGGCGGCACTACCACTGCCGATCGGAATCGTGGGGACAAAACGTTGCGCCACCTCTCCGATGACACCGGAGGCCGTGCGTTCTTCCCGAGAAAGCTCGCGGATCTCGAAACCGGATTTCAAAGCATTGGGGAAGAAGTGCGGTCCCAGTATTCACTGATTTACTCGCCGACCAACAAAGCTCGAGACGGTGCGTTTCGCCGATACCGAATCGAGACAAAGAACAAGGGCTACAAAATTACCAAGCCCGACGGTTACTACGCGCCGACCCGCTAAAGAACTTTCAACTTCCTTACAAGAATTCCAGCTTCGTTAAAGAGTCGGAACGCGGCGTCGTTCAGCGGGTACTCCGCATTGAAGATCACCTCATGAATTCCGGAATTGATGATCATCTTCGCGCACATCAGGCAGGGCGCGAACGTGGTGTAGATCACTCCGTCCTTCAACGAGACTCCGTGGTACGAAGCCTGGACAATGGCATTCTCCTCGCCGTGGGAACAAAGACACTCATCGAGGTTGGTGCCCGATGTCGCCATGCTGTTGCAGCGCGGGCAGCCGCCTTCGTTGCAATTGCGCGTGCCCCGCGGCGTGCCGTTGTAGCCGGTGGACACCACGCGTTTGTCGCGCACGATGATGGCGGCAACTTTCCGTTTCATGCAATTGGATCGCGACGCAACAACCTTGGCGATATTCATGAAGTAGTGGTCCCAGTCCGGGCGGCTGACTTCGCGCAACAGCCGGCTGACCAGCTCATCGATTTTGGGATGCAGTTGCTCCAGTGAGCCATCGTTGACAAGAGAGACATCGGCGAGCTGTTCGACCTGGACCAGATTCTGCGACGACGCATCACCCGCAGCTTCCCGATTTTCAAGTTCGACGAACTTTTCGTATGTCAGGGGATCGTTCTCTCGCGATCGTTTCAGGTTCCTCTGGAATCGCACTTCGATCGGCGCTTCCACGCGAATCAGGCGGAAGTGTTTCGCGTTGCGGAAAGCAGCGACCTCCGCAGGGTTGCGGATGGAATCGAGCACGTAGTTCTTGTCTTCATCCAGTCGCTGAAGAATGCGTTCGGCGAGCACGGCCGGTCCGTAACGAAGTCGCAGTTCGTTGCCGACCTGAATCAGGAGTTCACGGGACACCGTCTGTCCGCGCGACCGCACTTCATCGCGGATCGCATCGGATAGCGAGTGGAAGTAAAAACTTTTGGTCTGAAGGTAGGCTGCGACCTCGCCTTTGCCTGCCGCGTTTCTGCCGGTTAGTCCTATGAGCATCGTCTGGCGTTACGATACTATGATTTTCTTTTGAAAGGTACTGCATGCTCGAAAAGACCAAAATTGCTGTAATCGGCGCAGGGAAACTTGGAGAGGCTCTGATCGGCGGATTAATCGACGCCGGTGTTGTAAAGAAGCAACAATTCATCGCCACTGTTGCCCATCGTGAGCGACTCAATCTGCTGCAGAAGAAACTGGGAATTGAAACGACGCTTTCGAACGGTGAAGCGGTGAGGAAATCTCAGGTCATTCTGTTGTGCGTGAAGCCACAGGTGGTCGGAGATGTTCTTCGCCAGGTGGCTGACGATCTGACGCCGCAACACCTTTTGATATCCGTCGCGGCCAGTGTCACGACAAAGTTCATGGAAGGTATTCTTGCCAAGTCCGTCCCAGTGATTCGGACAATGCCGAACACTCCCTGCCTGATCCGGGAGGGAATGACGGCAATCGCTCCCGGAAAACACGCCACGGCCCACCATGTGCAACTGGCTCGAAAGATTTTCGATGCGATCGGCCGCTCGATTATCGTCGACGAAAAGCACATGGATGCGGTGACCGGACTCAGCGCCAGCGGGCCGGCTTTTGTGTACATCATTATCGAGTCTTTTATCGAAGCAGGCGTGAAAGTCGGATTGCCTCGCGATGTGGCCACTCTGCTGTCCGCTCAGATGGTCCATGGTGCGGCGAGCATGGTGCTGCAGACCGGCGAACATCCGGCAAAACTGAAGGACGTTGTTACCACTCCCGCAGGCTGCACGGTTGATGGGATCCTTGAGCTTGAAGACGGCGGCCTGCGTACGACTCTGATCAAGGCTGTGGTGAAGGCGACAGTACGGGCCCGCGAACTGGTTAATGGCTGATGCGCGTCGTGATGATTGCCGCGGAGGCCGCGCCTTATGCAAAAGTGGGTGGCCTGGCCGACGTATTGGGTGCACTGCCGCCGCAGCTTGCAAAGCTGGGCATCTCCGTCAGCATCATCATTCCGAGATACCGGGTCATCGATCTTCGCCGTTTCGATTTCGAGCCTTACCCCGTCCCTGACAATCTCAACTTCGACATTCATTCGGCCACAATACCCAACTCGTCCGTGCGTGTGTTCCTGATCGGCAACGATCACTATTTTGACCGGGACGGTATTTATCTCGATTCGACAACGGGCCTCGACTATTCGGATCAGGCCGATCGCTGGATTTTTTTTCAGAGGGCGGCGCTGGAATTCATCCGTGCGGAACTCTCTCCCGTCGATATTGTGCATTGCCATGATTATCAGGCCGGCCTGATTCCCGGATATCTTCGCAGGCTCGACTCGAGCCACAAGGAGTTTTCACAAACCAAAACCGTTTTTACGATTCACAACATGGGGTACCAGGGATTGTTTCCGCGTGAAGTCATGACTCGAACCGGCTTTGATGACACCGAGTTTCAGCCCATGAGTCCGTTTGAATTCTTCGGGCAGATCAACTTCCTCAAGATCGGAGTTTCATTCGCCGATCTGGTCACCACCGTCAGTCCTACCTACGCGCGTGAGATCCAGGAAGACGATGCGATGTCCTTCGGGCTCGGGGGAGTTCTGCGCAGCCGGCCGCAACCCGTGTTGGGAATACTCAATGGAATCGACTACGAGGTGTGGAATCCGGAAACGGATTCTCTGATCCCTGCGAATTTCAATCGGCGATGGTACGGAGGGCTTGTCGACAAAGACTCAAACAAGCTCGCGCTTCTTCAGGCTTTCGGTCTGGACGAATCACGAATGCGCAAACCGCTCTTGTCGATGCTTTCGAGGATTGACGTGCAAAAGGGATTTGATCTCGTCGTTCCGCTGCTGGACGAATTACTGGGTCTGGATGTTTCGTTCATTCTTTTGGGAATGGGAAACCGGGAAGTCGAAAGCCGGCTCACCGAAATTGTCGGCCGTCATCGCGATCGCGCAGGTATCCGTCTTGGCTACGACGATAAGCTCTCGCACCTCATCGTTGCCGGTTCGGATATTTTTCTGATGCCTTCACGCTATGAACCGTGTGGTCTCACGCAGATGTACAGCATGCGCTATGGAACCGTCCCGGTGGTTCGTGCGACCGGCGGGTTGGCGGACACCGTTCAGGAATTCGATCTGAGGTCCGGTAACGGAACGGGATTCCGTTTTGCCAATTACGATCGTTCTGAATTCCGAGAAGCGATTGACCGCGCGCTTCAGGTGTGGAGCGATAAGGTCGTTTGGAAAGCGATCATAAAGAATGGAATGTCTTCCGATTTCAGCTGGACTCGATCGGCGCAACGGTACGTCGCGGCATATACAAAATTGCTGGGACCAATCTGATTTTCATATTGTGACTTCTGAAATCGGGATTTTCAGTTCTGCATCAACATGTAAGTCATTGACATCTCAATAATGCTGCGATGGTGCTCGGGTTGCTCATAAGAAAGTCGACATTGATTTTCGGGGCGAGCAGCATGGTCGGTTCCTCACGGGGGTGAGGGTGAACAATTGGGGGAAGCCGCCCCGGATTTCAGTGTCTTCCGGAAAATGCCGACGCGCTCGGGGGGGAGCGTCGGCATTTTTTGTGCAAATTCTGATCAGCCCGGCGAGCACTCTCCTCAGAATGCATGTCGCAATAGCTTCGTCATTTTGCTAAACTGTCGTTTATTCTACTGGAGCGCAACCCGTTCCCATTCTAATAGTTTCCGAAGGAGGCAGAATGAGTACTACCCTCAATGGGGCAGTTCCGTCCACAGGGGTTTCGGATCATACAAAAGAGGAAAAGCCACCATATCCAGGTATCCCGACGACCGCGGACGGGGCGGCCATGGTCGTTTGGGTGGACACCCACATTACGCAGGGAGCCTGTGCATTCCCTATCACCTCCTCCACTACCATGGGCGGTGGATATCAGGTTGAAGTCGCCAATGGCAAAAAGAACCTCTGGGGGGAGGACCTGGCTTTCATTGAACCCGAATCGGAGCATAGTGCCGCCAGTACCTGTGAGGGTTTTGCCGTAGCGGGAGGTCGGGTTACGAATTTCACGTCGGGCCAGGGACTGGTTCTGATGAAGGAAGTGCTGTTCACGATTTCCGGTAAACGCCTTCCCGTCGTCTTCCACATTGGCGCCAGAGCGCTCACTTCCCAGGGACTCAACGTTCACACCGGTCACGATGATGTCTACGCGGTCGCCGATTGCGGATGGGGAATCCTGTTTGCACGGAACGCCCAGGAAGCCGGCGACATGGCGTTGATCGCACGACGCGCTGCCGAAGATACCGAGACACCGTTTTTGAACGTGCAGGATGGATTCTTAACGACACACACCATCGAGAACGTCCGTCTCATGGAACCCGAAATGATGAAGATGTTCGTCGGGAATCCGGCGGCGAAACTTCGCAACCTGATGGACCCCCGAGTTCCTCTGATGTCGGGTGTCGTTCAGAACCAGGACAGCTACATGAAGGGCAAGATTGCACAGCGGCGCTACTACGACCGCGTCCTTCCCACGCTGAAATCGGTGATGGATGAATTTGGCCGCCTCACCGGCCGTCACTATGACCTCGTGACCTCGTATCGATTGGAAGACGCCGACTACGCCATCGTGGGTGCGGGATCTTTGATGGAGACTGCGGAAGCTGCCGTCGACTACATTCGCGAACACAAAGGCATCAAAGTTGGATTGCTCAACATCGTGAGCTATCGTCCGTTCCCGTCCATCGAAATCATTGAGGCCCTCCGTCACGTCAAGGGCATAACGGTCATCGAACGGCTGGACATTCCGTTGATGCAGTCCAATCCCTTCCTGAGCGAAATCAAAAGCGCATTCGCCGATGCGATGGCAGGCACTCCCGGCTATCCCGAACTGAAGCACATGCCGAAGTTCTACGGCTCTGCTGCGGGCCTGGGCAGCCGCGATATTCGCGCCGGAGATTTCATCTCGGTGACGGAAAACATGACCAGCCAGTCCCCGCGGTACTACTTCACGCTGGGCATTAAGCATGAAACGGCGTTGCCGGTTCCGTTTGATCCCGATGTTCGTTCGCCAGGATCGTTCTCGATGCGCGGTCATTCGGTTGGTGGTTACGGATCGGTGACAACGAATAAGATCATCGCAACGATCGCCGGCGAAGTATTCGGAATGGACGTTCAGGCCTATCCGAAATACGGATCCGAAAAGAAGGGCCTCCCCACCACCTACTACCTCACCATTGCCAAGGATCACATTCGAGTCCATTCCGAACTGGAGCACGTGGAATTCATTCCGTTGAACGACGTGAACGCATTCAATCTCGAAAATCCTCTGGCGGGGTTGTCTCAAGACGGAATGGTATTTGTTCAGAGCCAGAAGACGGATCCTAAAGAAGTCTGGGCTGCAGTTCCGGCATGGGCGCGCAAGGAAATGGTCGCGAAGAACGCCAGGTTGCTTGCACTCGACACCGTTGCCATTGCTCGTGAAGTATCCTCGCTGGCGGACTTGCAGCAACGCATGCAGGGCATCGTGCTGCTGGGAGTATTCCTGCGAGTGACTCCGTTCCAGGCGGAGCATGCCATTAGTGCCGAGGTTCTCTTCAAGGGCGTCGAGAAATCGCTTCGAAAATATTTTGGAAAACGTGGAGAACAGGTGATCCAGGACAACCTGAAGGCCGTGCATCGCGGTTACCACGAAGTGTTTGAAATCCCGCGCGAGGTCATGTTGGCCCCGGCGCATAGCGGAAAACAGAACTAACGGAAGGGCTACAAGAACAGTGGAAAAAACTGAAGTTACTCTCGAACAGTTGCAAGAGGATATTCGGCTGAACGTTGTCGATGTTGCCGATTTCAACGATCGTGTGGTCGGCGCTTACAATGCGGGCACGGCGGAAAAAGGTCTTGATGCCGACCATGATCTGGCTCGCAGCGTCATTCCCGGCGGAACCGGGGCGCTGCGTGATTTCAGCTACATTTCGACCGATATCCCGGTGTTCATTACCGAGAACTGCGTGGGTTGTATGGAGTGCGTCACGCAATGCCCGGATACCGCCATCCTCGGAAAGGTTGTGGAGCCGTCCGTCCTTGATCAGCAGCTCGGCCAGATCAGTGATGAAGCCGAGCGCAAGTTGATGGCAGACCAGTGGGGCGTAACAACCAAGTACTTCACCGTCCTCGAGAAAAAGGGAACCGGCGGCGGCAAGTTCGGAATCTTCATTGATCCGACAAAGTGCAAAGGCTGCGCGGAATGCGTCGATGCCTGCGGCGATCACGATGCTCTCAAGATGATCCGCAAAGACGACGACAATATGGATTTCTATAAAAGAGCATTCCAGTTCTATCGCAACACTCCCGAGACTCCCGGAAAGTTCATCAACGAAAAGGCGCTTGCCGACATGATGCTCGCCGAGCGCGCTCTGCTCTACGTGGGAGGTGCCGGTTCATGCATGGGTTGCGGCGAAGCCACAGCGTTGCGCATGATGCTTGCGGCCACCGGGTTCGTTTACGGGAAAGACAACATCGGCATGGTTGCGGCGACCGGCTGCAATACGGTGTACACATCCACCTATCCGTACAATCCCTACATCATTCCCTGGACCAACTCCCTGTTTGAGAATGCTCCCGCCGATGCCATGGGCGTGCGCGCACGCTGGGATCAGCTGGGCTGGGCGAAGAAGCGTCTCTGGGTTGTTGGCGGCGATGGCGCCATGCTCGATATCGGTTTCCAGTCCCTGTCGCGCATGTTTGCGACCGGAATGGATATCAAGGTTCTCGTGCTCGATACTCAGGTCTATTCCAACACGGGCGGCCAGACTTCCACCGGCTCCTTCAAGGGACAGGATGCGAAGATGAGCTTCCACGGCAAGGTCATCCAGGGCAAGAAAGAGAACCGCAAGGAAATTGCCAATATTGCCTTGATGCACAAAGACGTTTATGTCGCGCAAACCACTTGCGCCCATATGAATCACTTCTACAAGGCCATCATGGAAGCCAACGAGTATCCCGGACCGGCCATCGTGAACGTCTACACCACCTGCCAGCCGGAACACGGCGTCGCCGATAATATGGCGGAACACCAGGCCAAGCTGGCTGCCGATTCGCGAAGTTTCCCGTTGTTCATTTACGATCCCCGCAAGGGCGCCCGGATTAAGGAACGCATGAGTCTGGCGGGCAACCCCAGCATGAAGGAAGACTGGTACGTCAATCCGAAGACGGGAGAAGCCGTGGACTTTACCACTTTCGCCCGCAGCGAAGGCCGTTTTGCGAAACACTTCGACAAGGACGGCAATCCTTCGGCGATCCTTCTCTCCGCACAACAGGACCGACTCGAAAACTGGAGAATGCTCCAGGAACTCGCCGGCATTAAGTAGTCGACTGTAGTTATGACAAGTAAATTGAAGCGGGCCGCAAGGCCCGCTTTTTTCGTATGAGCACTTCGCGACATCAGCTGGAAGACCAGATTCTTTCTCGCCAGTGGTTTTATGAATTCGAGTTGCCGGGCGGCCAGACGACTCGTTCCTACCTTCCCGAATCGGCACGATCCATTCATGGATGCCGGGAGAAAATGCTGTTCGACTACCTCACTCCCCGAACCGACAACTGGCAGAATCTCTCATGCCTCGATCTGGCCTGTCACGAGGGCTACTTCGCGCTGAAGCTGGCGTTGAAAGGATGCCGCAATGTTGTCGGCGTCGATGTGCGTCGCCAACACATCGAAAGCGCGGAACTGATTCGCCGGATTTACGGCCTGAAAAATCTGAAGTATGTTGAGGGTGATGTTCAGCAACTCCAGACTTCGTCTCTCGGAGTCTTCGATGTGGTCCTGTTGTTTGGCATTCTCTACCACGTTTCCGATCTGGTCCGAACGCTTCAAAATGCGCTCGCTGTGACTGGAGGCGTCTGCCTGATCGAGACGCAGATTGCTCCGGAGCTTTCCGGACACACGGAGTGGGGGGCAAAGGAATGGACCAAGACGATTCACGGATGTCTCGCGCTTGTCGACGAGGCCGGTGACATTGCTGCCCAAAATATGGAGGCGGGAGTTTTATCGATTTCGATGGTCCCATCCCTGAATGGGCTGCTGTACCTTCTGGGTCGAGTTGGATTTGAAAAGTTCGAAATCCTGGAGCCTGGACCGGATGCTCACGATCAACACCGGCGCGGCCAACGCGTTGTGGTCGCAGTTTTCCCCCGACGGCCTGATAATGCATCCTTTTGAAATCTGACGTCGGGCCCATCCTTCCGCGATTCTGATATGATCGCAAGCATGTTGGGATTATCGCCTGTTATATGGATCGCTCTCTTCTTAGGATTGCTTTTCGCTTTTGGCTTTTTCGATAGAAGGAAGGCAAAATAGCCGTGCCAAAGGGACCATCTGAACAGAAGAGACCGACCGACCTTCGGAATTGGATTTTCCCGTAAATCTGTAAGCTTGGAATCTCGTGCTCGCCCCGCGATTTCCTCTTAATTATCGGAGGGCCTTTCCACGCTTTCAATGATCAGTACTTCGAGGGGCATTCTCGCGGATTCCAGTTTCAATCCGAGCTGCTCCTCAAGCACATTGCGAAGCGGCAGTGCTTGCGGTTGCGTGACTGGCGGCATTCCTGGCAGTGGCGCTCCTGGTATTGGCGGTGCCGGGAGTGGCGGTACCGACTGAGGCTGCGCTGCCGGGATTGCAGCGGTGGCAGAAAGTGAGTCGCGACTGAATTTCAAATCAAGATCGAATAACTCGTTCAGTCCTGTCTTGTCGACAACAATGCGTCCCGCATGTGGACGCAGGGCTCTCGCCAGGTCCGACATCGAAATGGCGTGACCGGCCATTTGGGCTTCCGCAGGCATCGTGAGCCCCATCATTTTCCCCCGACCCAACGGCGGCATCGGCAGCGCCGGCAATCCAGCAGGGGGCAACAGACGAACCGGCACCGGCAAGGTCTCGTCTGGCGACAACTTCAACTTTCCACGACTCGCAACGGTCAGCGCATAGACCGGCGTCTCTCTGAGCTCATGCTTCAACACCAACCGAAATCGATCGGCCAGAAGATTCTGGAGCATTCTTTGAAGCCTTGGCGCATTGCCCTTCTGAAGATCCTGCAGTGTATATGCAGGAATGCCCGCGGGAAGAAGAGCCTGGATCTCGTAAAACTCTCCGGATCGCGCCCATGCGGGCCCGCCTTCGACAAGCGTGCAATCCTGACCATACGCGATGATGACAAGTGATAAGACCGTGATGTAGGGGATCGTCAAGCGACCAGAATCGAGCCGAGCCGCACCGATATAACCGCCAGGGCAGCCCGTAGTCGCTGATTGCAACGCCTCATAGATGTTCGCGGTCTTTGCTGCCTCCGAGGACGGCGCAAGCAACTTGACGCTGGCAAGTTCGAAAGCGTCCTCGGGCATGGTGAGCTGCAGAGTCAGACCGCCCTGCCTGCTCGATGATTTCGACATGGAGTGTTCATTGGTCTTCCCCGTCCTGTCTGAGACCGAAAACGGAGGTCCATGGCGCAATAACAGCCCGCTCACCAATACTACAGCCAGCACCATTCCAACCGCCCACACGAAACGAAAAGGCCGCGCCGGTGCGTCAGGCACTCTCGCGCCCACAAATTCATCGGCTTTCCACTCCAATCGCTCCCAAACGCGATCGAGAACCGGCTCGATGTCACTTTGGGCCGGCATAACATCTCCACACTCTTCGAAGAAGCGATTGAGAACCGCTTCGGCCTGTTGACGTTTCATGACTCGTCTCCTGGGGATTGCCTGATGAGTTTCTTCAGCCGCGCACGGGCACGATATAGAGTCACCGCCACGGCGCCGCGCGATTTGCCGAGCATCGCCGCGATCGCCGCGTCGCTGTAGTTGTGCATATAGCGAAGGATGAGGATTTCTGCTGAAGTAGGATTCAGCTCCGCAATGGCCTGGTGCAATTGCTGGTGAAGCTTTTCTTTAGCACTGGAGTCGGAGCTATGGAGGGTCGCTGCGATCTCGCGGACATCAGCGGTCTCCGATCGATGCCTTCGCGACTCGATCGTATCCAGCGCGGTGTTTACCGCAGCGCGGTAGAAATACGCTCGCGGGCGTTTCTGAAGATCTGGAGAAGACTCACGCCTCAGCAGACGGAGAAAGATCGTTTGCAGTACGTCTTCGGCTTCTTCGGTGTTTCGTGTAATACGGAGCGCGGTGCGGTAGACGAAGCTCGCATGTTCCCGGTAAAGGCGTTCAAATTCTTCCGGGAGCGTCGTCTTGTTTTGTTGCGGCATCGTCACCGTCGACATGCATGGCCCTCAATAATCTAACGGTCATGATGTTCGTTGTTAACATTGCCCTGAAACTAATTCTTCCTCCGACGTTCCGAACGATTCACGGAATTCCAGAGACGGCGATATGAATTCCGTCGCTTCGTTGTGCAAGTAAGGCGTCGTCGCCGCACAACAACCGAGTCAGACTCATGTCCCGCGAATGCCCACGGAAATTCCTACCCCCGTCCCCGGAATTCGAGCGGCGGACCCTGAGACCAATGTCAGGGTTTGAAATGGAATCGGGCGGCTGGTCACTTGAATTGTCGGTGGGTTCGCAGCGCAGACTGTAGTCACCAAGGTTCTATACCGCGGATTGCAAAATCCCCCGCTCATCCGTTACAGCCGTTGCCACTGCAACCAATACCGGAATGATGTTCGAGTATCCACTGGAGTTCCCAATCCCGGAAGCTTCAGCCAGGCTACGTTGAGCGTATTGTGTTGCGGTTGCCGAACCGGGAAGTAAATACACCGGGATGTTCCCGGTGAGTTTAAGGAGTGTGACCGCCGGGATTCACCTCGGCATTTCGTAGTGGCTGGATTTGACGAAGAAGCGGCCCTGTGCGAATCCCAGCGCAACCTCCACGGTTCCGCCGGCCGGACAACAATTACCCTGCTTATCGGTCCAAACGCCGCTGGAGTACACCAGGGTGTCTGGATTGAAACCTCCGCCCTTTCGAATGCCATGGTCTTTCGGCAGGATTCGCTTCAGCTCTTCCGCCAGAACTGTTTGATAGTGAACGCTAACGGGAATTCCATGAGACAGAGTGAAGAACCAGTCCAGTGTAAAGTGGCCCGTGCCCGATATGGTGGTGCTGTAAATCAGAAGGTCTTCATTGCCGATCTTCATGATTTCGAGGCGATCGATTTTCAGTTCGGGATTGACGTAAAGGACGGGCAGGAATCGATCCGGCTGACGCTCGACCAGTATCCCTGTCAACCCGCCTGGATATTTCACGGTATACACACGCTTGCCACTCAGAGTGCCAAGGAGTTCGGTTATGCCTTTCGATTTGCCTTTTACCGGATCCGAATTGTCGAAGGTGCGGAGATTCATCGCCGGAAGAGCACGCTGATAGGTATTGAGTGGCTCCGCCGGAAAATTCAAAATCCGCGAACTTGAACCGTAGCCATCACTCAATTCGATGATGCAAATTCCCAGCTGTTCCTCATCCAGGACTTTCGCGTTCATAAACAATTTGTCGGACAGCACTGAGAAAGTATTGAAGCCGGGTGAGGGAGCACGGTTCGGCAAGAGGTCCGTCCGAGGTAGCGTTGGCTTCCCGTCGTAGTTGGCCTGCAAGACCCTTCGCGGCTCTCGCCCATTTTCGTCGTAAAAGACGGTTTCATTCTCGACGTAGACTTTGCCCGCGGACTTCGTATCGAACCGCTCCTGGCGCGCCGCCAGTCGCCCATCTCGATTGAAGAAGTACGCCTGATCCAGTTGTCCGTCATCGCTGTATTTCGCAACATACGTCAGGCTGCCGAGCACGTTCTCATAGACGTAATAGACTCCGGACCAGTCCATGCTTGCAGGCTGCGCTCCCTCGAAATTTCCAATCCACTTAAAGAGTGTTTCGCTGCCTCGAGGTTTGAAATAGAGCGTTGGGGCTGGCTTCATCGCGCTCGTCTGAGGCAGTCCGCGGTGCCGATCCGTATAGATGCTGATTCCGCCAATGAGTTTTGGCGACCATGCGACTGGGGGTGAAATTGGCAGTTCCGAAAGTTCCGCGATTCTCCAGTAATACCAGTTCGCCACACATGGAATCGACGCCGCCCTGAGGGCCTCTGTATCCAGCTTGTCGATGGCACATCGATCGCGATACTGCAGGAAGAATTTCGCTTGCGACTTGAAATTGTCGGCGTCGTTCTTGCCGCTCGATTTTAGCAACTGTTCGTAAGATCGGGCGTACTCCAGATCGAGCGAAGAAAGCTCCGGATCTGAACAAATCAACTTCTCTGTTGGCGTTTTCGCCATCGCGCATGGAAAGCTAGGGCCGGCATTCACCTGCTGCGCCGACACGGCAATGGAGTAGGAAGAACCTGAGAGAAGACACGCGAGTGACATTGCGGCAGCACACAGGAATCGTGCGCTTCTGGTCGATTTGTCGAATGATTCTTGCCAGCCCTGCATCTTGTGCAGTCTATAGGAATTGGGGAACGGAGAGGTAACTGATGAGGAAAAGCATGGTGTCGAGGACCCGCGCGTTGTACCCTCACGGCAAGTTTTTCGCGGCTTTCGAATCCCAAATTCATCGGATTTTCGACAAGGAGTTTTTTTGATGAGAAGAGCATCTTCGACAAATTGGATCACAACGGCATTCGTGTTGAGTTTATTGATTGGAATCCAGGCAATACCTGCCGATGCGCAGGGCATTCTGGACAAGCTCAAGAAAGCCGCAGAGGATGCGTCGAAGAACACTCCGCAGACGAAACCCGCAACACCGGCGGCGACTCCGAAACCCGCACCGGTTCCGGCGGCGGCTCCTAAACCGGCTACTCCAAATGCGCAACCGCAACCGGCTGCCAGCCCGGCGGCTGCGGCGACAACGGCCAGCCTGGCAGGTTCATCGGCAAAGGTGGAAACTCAGACGCTTCTCACCATCGAGCCAGGCGTAAACACCACGTACTTCCTGAGTCCGCATGGATCTCATCTGGGGGCGGTGACATCCAAGGGCAGCCGGCTCGTTGTCACGCACGATGGCGTCGAAGGCCCGAGATTCGATGAAATTCTTTTGGCCGCGAAAACGTCCGGCAGGGTCGCATTCAATGAGTCCGGCTCTCATTATGCTTACGTTGGCAGAAGCGGGCAGGAATACGTTGTCATGATGGATGACAAGGAAATGGGGCGCGGTCCGCAAGCGAAGACAACCATCGAAGAACTTGGGTTTGCCCCTGGCGATAAGCACTTCTACTACATTACGCGCAGCTTCGACGGCAGCCGCGAGCACGATTTCATGGTTCTGGACGGGAAGACGGGCCCGGAGTCCAACGAACACATTACACCGATGTTCAGCCCGGATGGAGAACACCATACCTACATTCTTCAAACCCATCCGCTCACGGCTCAGCCCTTTTCAACGTTGATCGTGGATGGTAAACCCGCCGCATACAAGGCTTCTCCGATTGCCTATTCCGGAGACAGCATGCATTTGTTCACCCAGGCGCAGCAACTCAACGGCCTGTCGCTTCTGGTGGACGGTAAGGAATTCCTGAAGGCACAGAACGCGCGTTTGATTGTGGCGCCGGTCGGCAATGCGTTTATCACGGTTGTCACTCAGGGCGTTCAGACCCAGCCTGGCGGGATGCAGTTTCTCGTGATCGGAACGCAGAAGGTGCCGGGCAGCGACTGTCTCGGCTCCGGCGGACTCAGCAATATCTATTGGAGCGCCGACGGCAAGCACTACGCCGCAAAATGCCAGGCGACGCAAAATTCCTATTGGATCATGGCGGATGGTAAGAAGGGGTTGGAGTACACGACGATATCTGACGTGTCCTTTACAGCGGCCGGAAAACCCGTCTATATGGCTCAAACCAACAATAAATTTTACATAGTCGCAGGTGACGAAGAATCCAATGGCTATATCGGGATTGCCCAACCCGTTATCAATGGCAGTTTCGTGGCGCCGGTCATTGGCGGAAATCACGTGGGGTTTATTGGTATAGCCCCGCTCGGCGAGATGACCACGGTGATCGATAACAAGACTATTGGTAGTACCCGCAAAGCGGTGTCGGATTTAACGTTCAGCCCGGATGGCGCGCATTTCGCGTTCGCTTCGGTAAATGGCGTCGATCTCGATGGGGTCGATGACGGAACCGCCATTGTCGACTATCAACGGGGAGTTAACGAGAATGGCCAGGCGATTCCGCCTGGAAAGGTGTTGTTCAGCCCGGATAGCAAACATATTCTTCACTTTGGTCGGCAGGTTGGTGTGGATCAATTCGGAGTGATTATCGACGGTAAGCTGTTCGCGGTGGGTCGCGGACTCCCGGCGGTTGCAACATTCACTCCCGACAGCAAACACATTTTCTGGATGGATCATGGTGACGGAAGTCTCATCAATGTCTATCTGGATGGTAAACTCGCCGCTCATTTCGAGGGAAGCATTCCGACTACCGCCGGCTGGTGGCTGATGGCAGACGACGGAGTTCTCAACGTCGTCACACAGGACGGGGATTCGATGAAACGTTTTCGGATCACTCCGTCTGAAGATTCCAGTGTCGACACGTTGCTTGCCGCTGCAAAACCTTTGCCGCGAAAGTGAACATCTCGGTTGCCGGAGCGACCTCGCATCGACATCGCGATTGAATTCGCCGGTGACGTTCCCTTTTGCTTTATCCGTTGAGCCAGCCTGCGGCAAGTTGTTTTGCGTGAGCGGTGATCGCGTTTCGCATGAACATGGCGACAGTCACAGGGCCGACTCCGCCCGGCACCGGCGTCACCCAGCTGGCAACTTCTTTGACGCTGTCGGTGTCGACATCGCCAACGATCATCTTTTCCCCGCTGGCGCTGACAATTTGATTGATGCCGATATCGATGACTGCAGCGCCGGGCTTCACCATGTCGCCGTGCAGGAACCTCGGTTTCCCAACCGCAACGAGAACGGCGTCGGCGCGGCGCGAGTGTGACGCGACCGATCGAGTCTGGTGGTGGCAGACGGTGACGGTTGCGCCTTCCGCCATCAACATGAACGCAGCCGGCTTCCCGACGATCTCCGAATGACCGATCATGACAACTTCAAGCCCGTGAAGATTCAATCCCGTCTCCTTGATCAGCTCCACGGCCGCTGCGGCCGTGCAGGGCGCGAGCGCAAGATCGTTATAGACGATATTGCCGATCGATGCGGGATTCATGCCCTCAATATCCTTGAAAGGATGAATCGCTGAAGCGAGCGAGCGGACATTGATTTGAGCGGGGACCGGCCGCTGCAAGATCACGCCAAGCACTCCAGCATCATCGTTCATCGCCACGATTCGAGACTTGCATTCCTCCTGCGTCATGTTGCTCGGCCAATGCTGTTCGTCAAATCGAATACCAACCGAGCGTGCCGCCTTTGCCTGGCCTCGGACGTAGACGGCCACGGCATCGTTCTCACCGATATTGATGGAGACAAGACGGCCGATCGAATGTTTCTCCGACGCTGCGCGTACGCGCTCGGCGACGCCGGCCAGAATCCTGTCGCGAATCGCTCTGCCATCCAACAGGCGGTTGTCTTTCATTAGTTTCCTTTCCCGATCCCGGCATCCAAACACCAAAAGAGAAGAATATGACGAATCCCGCGGCCGTTGACCGATTTTGCGTGTTGTGCGCTTGAACCCCCTGTCGGAATCGACGAACCCTTCGTCGGAAAGTTTCAACCCTTTGTCCGGCAGCTCGAAGTGGCGCAACGAAAGGCGGGTAACTTGGCGGTCAAGGAGGCTCTATGAAAACGATTACGATTTCGCTGGTTGTGATGTTCGTGTTGGTGGCCGTTGCCGGTGCGCAGAATGCGGGCAATGTACGCTCTGCCGGCACAGACCTGCTCGCTGGGCTCAAAGGGGACATGGTTCAATTTGAACGTGGAATGCGGACACTGGAAGAACTTCTCTCAAAGAATCCGAATGATCTGGAAGCGAAAGTCCTGCATGGCAACGGTGTCATGGCGCGCTCGGGCGAAGCGTTCAAGACCGGAGATATTGCCAACGCCACAAAGCTTTGGCAGACCGGTATGGATGAAATGGCGCAAGCGGTCACCACCGCTCCGGAGAATATTTTTGTGCGGGCTCGCCGCGGCGTGTTCATGATCACCGCGTCGAGATCGACTCCGCCCCAGATGTCGAAACCGTTACTGGAGCTTGCGGTCGCGGATTTCGGAAAGGTCCTCGATATCCGTGAGCGGGATCACACGCTTGCCGAGCGTTCTGCGCACCAGCGCGGCGAGTTGCTGACAAGCCTGGCCGACGGGTGGGATCGATTGGGCGATAAGGAAAAGGCCCGCGGCTATTTTGAAAGAATTGTGAAGGACATGCCGGGAACCGTCTACGAGCGGCGCGCAAAAGCCTGGCTCGATAACAAACCCGAAGCAAAGGCGGCGGACTTCTTCGCCTGCAGCGGCTGCCACGTCGAATAGAGGTGCATGTTATGATCCCGGCCACTCTCATGTATCTCAAGCAGCTGAGACGTACTTGGAAACGGGTTCTGGGGGTCACCGTCGGAGTGGCCCTCACGAGTTCGATCCTGAGTTTCTCAAGGACCAAGGGGACGACCTTTCCGGTACTGGTCGGTTACCAGCTGATCATTTCCGCCTGTGTCGGGACGTTGTTCTGGGTCCAAGGGCCGCTAATCAAATTCTACAGCCGCCGTCTGAGGCCGATCCCCCGATGGACCTTTCGCATCGTGAGCGCAGCCGTCACTCTCAATTTGGGTGTACTGATCGGAATGACGATCCTCGCTTCTATGGGTGCGCTTCCGTGGAGCCTGCTCTGGACGATTTTCTGGGAGAGCGTCGTGCCGACAACGGTGATCGGCGTCCTCTGCTTTATCGGCTTCACCTTGTATGAAAACCTGCAATACAAGGCTCAATACGAGACCGCGCAGGCCCGATTGTCGTCGCTGGAATCCCGGCTCCGGCCGCATTTTCTGTTCAACACGTTGAACTCGATCATGGCGCTGATACCGGAGGATCCCGATGCGGCCGAGCGCATGACTGAAAGACTCGCCGCGTTGTTGCGCTACTCGCTGGATGCAACGTTGCAGAACACCGTGCGACTCGAGCAGGAGCTCAAGGTAGCCACCGACTACCTGGAGATCGAGAAGACGCGATTCGGAGGGCGGCTGCAGTATTCCATCGATGTGCCGCCGGAATTGATGTCGGCGGTTGTTCCTCCGTTCAGCCTGCAGACCCTCGTGGAGAACAGCGTGAAGTATGGAGGCGGGGAGATCCGCGTCAGTGCGCACAACGGCGATGGGCGAGTCCTGCTTCGAGTTTGGGATTCCGGCGATGGGTTTCCGCATGACGCCCAGATTCTCGCAGGCCACGGCCTGCGCAATCTGAAAGACAGACTCGATGCGCTCTGGGGATCCAATGCGGCGGTCGAGTTTCCGACTGGCGACGCCGGAACAATGGTGCAGGTGTCGCTGCCTGTTATTCAGAAATGACGACCAGGCCGCTGCTTCGTGTGTACCTTGTCGACGACGAATCCCTCGCGCTGAAGCGATTGACGCGCCTGCTGCGCCAGACGCGCCGAGTCGATATTGTCGGCAGCACCATGAGTCCCGACGAGGCGGTGAAGTTTCTTTCGAACCACGCGGTCGATGCCGTCTTCCTCGATATACAAATGCCGGGAATGACCGGTTTCGAGCTGCTGCAGAAACTCCCGAAGGAACCCTTGGTCGTTTTCACCACGGCGTTCGATCGGTTCGCGCTCGATGCCTTTGAAGTGAACTCCATCGATTATCTTCTGAAGCCGATCGAGCTGGATCGTCTCGAAAAAGCCCTCTCGAAAGTCGAGCGGCTTCGGGGAACACCGCAGGCGCTGTCCGAAAGCGAACAGCTTCGCGCCATCGCCCGTGAACTGACGCGGAAATTCCCGGAGCGGATTGCGTCACGTCTGGGTGAGCGGGTTGTGTTTGTTGAGGTCGGGAAAGTCTCTCACTTTTACGCGAAAGATAAACTGACGTATGCGGCGACAGCCTCAAAGGACTACGTCATCGATCTCACGATCTCCGATCTGGAACAGAAGCTCGACCCTGCGCTCTTTCTTCGCATTCACAGGGCGACGTTGTTGAACCTCAATTTTGTCGATGAGGTGAGCGCCTGGTTCGGGGGCGGAATGGTCGTCCGCCTGAAAGACGGGAAGCGAACGGAGTTGCAGATCTCCCGAGACCGCCTGCGCGAAGTGAAAGAGCGGCTGGAGTTCTAGACGGAGGACGAATGAGAAGCTTCAAGTCGGCATTCCAACCCGATTACGAGCGCTACGACGGTTTGCGTCCGATCATCGTTCATGCGTTGCGCCTGGGGTTCGTTCTGGTATTCGTGATTGTCGGTCAGATTGCGTGGACACGTATCGTCAACCACCGTGGAGACTGGGATCCTATATACGCCGCCGCGCTTTGCATGTGGGCGACGCAGTCGATGCTCTCGCTGATTGGGATTTTTCATCCCCTGAAAATGCTACCTCTGGTTCTGTTTGAAATCCTCTACAAGCTGCTCTGGCTCATCATCGTTGCCTTGCCGTTGTGGTCGGCAAATCGACTGGCGGGTTCTCCCGCAGAAGATTTGACGTACGCGTGTCTTGGGGTTGTGATCCCAATGGTGCTTGTGCCCTGGCCCTATGTGCTTCGCAAGTACATCTGGAGCCGGCACGACCCGCAGTCGATGTTGATGTGAACTCTAATGGTCGATAGTGATTCAGGTTGAAAATCAAGAAGCGCATTCCCCTCCTGAGTCGTGAGCGGCTGCGAACGCAAGCCCGCGCGAAGCGTGAGCGCGCCAGCGCGAAACAGAAAGAAACAAACCGCAGCCATAGAAAGATTTTGGGTGGCCCGAAGGGCCGGGGTGGTTCCAAAGCGGCAATCCTGCAAGTTGGCCACTTCGGAACCACCCCTCGCGGGATCGGCTTCGCGATCCCGCTGCCCTCCTGACTCAGGAGGGCATTCCCCCACTTTCAATCTGCGCCACCACTCAATCGTCGAGCAGTTTTTTCTTCAGCTGGTTAACGGTTGGGTCTTAGTATGCGTCACACTAACATGCTGAACAAAAGTCTCCTCCTCATCGCCGCAATTCTCATGCAGGGAAGAGCGACTCCGCCTCCTCTCCCTGCAATTCCGCCGCCGTCGAATGCAGCTCCGCTAAACGGTGCCAACGCACCGGGCAATTTCGGGTTGCCGCCTGGAGCAGCACAACCGGGGCAGCCACTGCCTCCCGGCACTGCGACGCTCGATGGGATTGTGACCATTTTGGGAACCAGCAACCCGATTGCCGGAGCTGTCGTGGAAATGCGGAAAACCGACTGTGGCAAAAGCGGCGGTGAAGGCATGACCACAACATCCGGCGCGGACGGAAGGTTCTCCTTCAAACAGGTTCGCGCTGGAGGCTGGTGCATCGGAGCTGCGCGAGCCGATGGCGCTTTTTCCCCTGTCGAGTATCAACAGCGTGGCTACAAAGGTCGGGGAATCGCAGTTCCAATCACGGACAATCAACAGGTCCGAGACATCCAGTTAATGATGCCGCGGACCGGCAGCATTTCGGGCCGGGTTCTCGACAGTGATGGCGAACCCATGGGGCACGCTCGCGTGCAGGCGATGGAAGCGTTCTATGAGAACGGCCAGAAGCGGCTTTACACATTGAATGCCGTTCAGACCAACGACCATGGCGAGTTCAGCCAGTTCTGGTTGCCGCCGGGCGAGTACTACGTCTCCGCGGTTCCCGAAGATCCGCTGCGGCAGAACGTGGCGTTCAGCGTCGCGCCTCCGGGCGTCGGCGGACATCGGTCGGACGCGGTGCCGCCGGTGGTCAGCCGAAAGAATTTGGCCGACGGGTCTCTCATCGAGGAAGTTTATGCCGCGGTTTATTACGGAGGCGGCCCCGATGCGCAGCGCGCTCAAAAGATCGATGTTGGTCCCGGCTCGAGCCGCGACATTGAGCTTTCCTTCGCGGGAGCGCTGACGCGATCGTTTCATATCCGCGGCCGCGCCGTGAATGGCGCCACCGCGAAGCCGGCCGATGGTGCTCAGATTCGCCTCTATCCGCGGGGATGGACCGCAACAGCCGTTGTCCCTTTCGCAAGAGCCGACAAGGACGGTAATTTCGATATCAGCGGCGTCGCCACCGGTTCTTACGCACTGTATGCATCCGGTACGACAGTCAATCCGAACGCGCCCAATCCGGCAGCACTCCAGGGAATCCCGCCCGATCAGTTAATACAGCTCCTCAATCAAGGGGTGAATATTGGCGGTTCGATCCCGATCGGCACACGCGTCCCCGTGGATGTCGGGAGTCAGAACCTCGATGGCGTTTCCATCACCTTGTTGCCCGGAGGCACCCTTGCCGGTGAGTTTATTTTCGAGGGGAATCTCGCTTCAACTCTGATGCCGCAGCAGAAATCATCGTTTCGCGTCAATCTATCCCGGCAACCGGACATTCCGGGCGCAACGCTGGGAGGCGCATCCGGCGGCGGCATCGCGCCAAACGCAACGGATACTTCATTCCGGTTGCAGAGCATCTTCCCTGGAGACTTCCGTGTGATGGTCAATCCTTTGATGACTGGGTTTTCGTGGACGCCGCAAACTCTGGGCGATCCGCTGGGAAATATTTACGTGAAGGCGATTCGCTACGGAAACGTCGATGCTCTCAGCGATCTATTTCATTTGGATGTGCACAACCCGGACCAGAGATTACAGATCGTTCTGGCTACCGGCGGGAAACTCGATGGCACTGTGATGAACAGTCGCAATGAACCGATGGCCAATGTGAAGGTCGCACTCGTTCCGAATGTCGGCTATCGCAAGCGTGACGACCTGTACAGAAACACCACGACCGATGCGTCTGGAAAATTCAAGATCCAGGCAGTTCCGCAGGGCGATTACCGCGTCTTCGCGTGGGAGGATATCGTGGACGGAGCCTGGCAGGATGCCGATGTCCTTCGCGAGGTGGAGGCGCGTGGAAAGATGGTGCACATCAATGAAGGCGAACAGGCCTCTGTTGAAGTCATCGCTGTACCCGGAGGCCGGCAATGAAACGATACACACTCGGGCTCTTTCTCGTCCTTGCGCTGACGCGTGTTGCGTTCCCGCAAGCTCCGACGTTCTCTCTGCAAGGTGTCGTGGTGCGCAACGACTCCGGCGATCCTCTTTCCAAAGCACGGGTCGAATTGCGCGGTGGCTCCCTGACGCCGTCGACGATCACCACGGAAAGCGACGGTAGGTTCATTTTCTTCAATCTTCCCATCGGAACCTATGAAATCGCGGTGCGGCGTGACGGTTTCGCGCCCGCCGAAGTCGGGCAGAAGTGGCCGGGCGGTCCCGGCGTTGCCATACCATTGGTCCCAGGCCGCGCGGTTCCTCAGCTGACTGTACGCATGGTGGCTGCGGCCTCCATCGCGGGGCGGATTTCAGACAGCAACGGTCAACCGCAGGTCAACGTCCAGGTGCAGGCTTTGAAATCGACGTTTCAGGGCGAACTCCGCATACTCATTCCGGTCCAGCAGGTGCGTACCAACGTGACAGGAGATTTCCGGCTCTATGGACTTCCGGCCGGCCGCTATTTTGTGAACGTCGTTGTGCCGGGCTATTCCCCAAACTCCCAGCTGCTCGTGAACAATGGCGGCCGCACCGATCCGGGCGCCCCGTATCAAACGAACAGCCAGCCGCGGCAGATTCTCGGCCAGGCATCCATCACCGCAAATGTGAATCCCGCGAATGCTGGGAACGCGCCAAGCCCGGATGTTGGCCCCATCTATTTTCCATCGACGCCTTATATCCAGATGGCCGCGCCCATCGATCTTCGTCCCGGCACCGAATACAAAGGCGCGGATATCCAGATGATGCCGATCCGCCGATACACCGTGTGCGGCGTCGTTCGCGGAATTCCTTCACGTCAGACGCGAGTTCCAAACAACCCCGGTGGCCCGATACCGCCTCCTCCACCGGCACGGCCTTTACCGCCGGGCCAGGCCGCTCCTGCGGTTGCGATTCCAACAAACTCCAACGATCCATGCGGTACGGGGAATCCGGTGCTTCAGGATCCGGCAGGCACCGTGCAGTTGGTGCCGCTGGATGTGGAATTGCGGCCGGCGTTGAACTCAACAGGGAATCGCTACAACGGAACCGTGGATGGCATCACGGGCCAGTTCGTCATTCGCAATGTGCTGCCCGGTTTGTACGATCTCGCGACGTTCATCAGCAACATGGATGCGGCAACGACCGTGGATGTTCGCAATCGCGATGTGGAGAACGCCATCCTTTCGCTCTCTCCAGGTAAACCATTACCGACTCGCGTAACCATGGAAGGCGCTGCCCCCGGAACTCCGCTTCCCGGTGGTTTGACGATGCTGATCGGCAGCAGTCCTCCAACTCAGGGCACATCGCCGAATCAACCCGTCGATCCGAAAGGCACTTTCACAATTACCAACGTCGGGGAAGACGACACTCGCGTCTATGTGCTCCCGATGCTGAGCACGCCCGTGATGGCGGCCCTCAATATTCCGGACCAGTTGCAGGGCGTTTATGTGAAGTCGGCGAAGCTCGGTGGCGTCGATGTCTTGAATACGGGTTTTCATTTTGCCGGCGAGCCGGATAAGGTTCTCGAGATCGTGCTTGCCAAAAACGCCGGATCGCTTGCCGGCCGCGTCGAAGACGAACGCAAACAACCCGCGTCCGGAGTCTTCGTGACGCTTATTCCCGATATTCCCACCGCGCGTCTCTACCGAACAGATATGTACAAGACCACATCCACCGACACCGAAGGCCGGTTCGAGATCAAAGGTCTCCCTCCCGGCGACTACAAGGTTTTTGCACTCGAGGGGTTTGAAAAAGATGCGTGGCTGGATCCCGATTTTTTCAAGCCGTTTGAGAATCGCGGGACGGCCATCAAGGTGGGCGAGGGGAAAGTCTTTACTTTGGAGTCTCCCCTGACTGCCGTGCGACAACAATAAATGTGAATGGATTGAATCTCGGGAAGACGTACGGAGTTTTTACCCTCCTAACTGTCTGAACCGAGTCAGAAGAATGCGATTGCGCGGGAAGCGAAAATTACTACGGCCCACAGCGTTAGCGAAATGGCGGAGTGAAGTCTGCGGTGTTTCTTCCAGGAGGCTGCAATCGCATTCAGAGCGATGAGAGCAAGCAGAACTAATTTGATCTTGAACGCGGTGCTTTCGTAATACCGAACAGCGGCGGATGCAAACAGCATTGTGCCGGTCAACACAACCAGTGTCACGCCGGTGCGCCGAATCCAGCGGACGTCCGCGAACTCGAGAGCGCGAAGGTGGGGGATCAACACCGCACCGCCGAACAGCGCGATCGCCAGGACGTGGAGAGCGCCGACGATGGGATAGCCCCACGTCGATTCGCTGATCGTCCGGCTTACCCAGGTATCCTGAATTCGTCCGCACCACTCCAGAATCGACATTCGGTTATTCAAACCACGCGAATGTCGAAATCCGCGATCGCGCGTCCTGCCAGGACGACGCTGCTCCACAGGATCAGCGAGAGAACGGCCGCGAGTTTTTGTCTATTGGCGCCGTCTCTCACAACGGCTCGGTGAAGCGTGAAATGCGCGGCAAGCGCCACCGCGAGTAATGCCATTTTCAGAAGGAATGCCGGATTGTTCAAATACCGCGAGAGATCCGACCCGAACATCAGCGGCCCCGTCACCAATACCGTCAGTAAGCCGCCGGATGTAAATGGCGCAAGGCGCGATGCAAGGTCGGATACGTCATGACGCTTCATTCCAATCCCGAGAAGACGCAAGTCAACGAGGCATATGGATCCGACCAGCATCGTCAAACCGATGATGTGAACCGACTGGATGACCGGAAACAACCACGATTGCTTAATGAATTCTGCTATCACTTCCCAAACAGCTTCTGGTAATCGACCGGCGGCGCATCACAAACGAATTCCGCCACGTATTCGGTTTCCTTGCGCAGCTGGAAAGTTCTCGCCGGTATGGCCCAGGGACGAACCCAGACGTTCGGGTCTTCGACCGTCACTTCGTACGACAGGTTGCCGTTTTCGAGTTTCTTGAACTTTTCGACAACGTGCAGCGACTCGGTGTGCAGGAAACCGTGTACTTCGGTCTTGTCGTTGTACCCCGCCGACTCGATCACGAGAGTATCTCCTTCCCAGCGTCCAACGGCAGTGCCCATCCAGGCGGGATCGGGATCCGGGGGAAGCGGCCTGCCATCGAGCGGAATGAAGCGAATGGCATTTGGATACTCGAAGACCTGGATCATCATCGTCGGCGTTTGGACGAACTGCCACGGGTACGGCGTGATGTAGGTTTGAGGGATGCCCAGCGGGACGCATTCCTGCACGAGAGTCGTTCTGCCGCGAATATCGTTCGCCGTCCGAACGACTTGAAACTTTTCGGCTCCGGGTTTCAGCGCGGGAGGCTGAGCGCCCTGGGGAAGTCCTGCATTGCCGTACACGCCGGTGAAATCCGGATGTCCCTCCATCTGCCCCTTAGCGTCCGCACGTGGCGCCGAGTTTGCGGCGGCCTTCACGGGTGTTCCGGCAACCGTCACTGTCACGGTTTTCGACACGGTTTCACTCGCGCGAAGCGTGTACGTTGTCGTTTGAGTCGGGGTGACCTGCTTGGTTCCCCGAACCGCGACGGGCCCCACCTGCGGGTCGATCGTCAGGGCTCGGGTCGCCTCGGTCTGCCAGATCAATTGAACGGATTCGCCCGGGCGAATCGTGGCGGGCTTCGCTTCGAAGCTGAGAATCCGCGGTTCGATTTGGCCCGCGCGTTGCTGTGCCAGAACGACCGAACAAAGCGCCAGGATCATGATGGTGTTCGTTAGAGTCTTCATAACGGCATACCTCCCCATTGTCTCAGCCAGAAAGATATGGGATTGCTCCATTCTGTTCCATGAATATTTGTATCCGGCGCCTGCCGGTGTATGGTATTGCTGCGATCCAAACGTGGTACACGGCAATATAGAATCGGAGGACTGGATATGAAACGAACATTGGCGCTTCTCGTGGTTTCTGCCCTGTTAGCCACTGTGGCGCCACTCAGCGCGCATCATTCGACCGCGATGTATACGGGGTCCAAGACGGTGACCGGCAAGGTCCTGAAATTCGAGTGGACGAATCCGCATGCCCACATCTACATCGAGACCAAAGACGAGAGCGGCAAAACCGTCGTCTGGGACTGCGAAATGATGAGCCTCAATCATCTTCGTTCCTATGGATGGACCGCCAAGACTGTCAAGTTGGGCGATATGATCTCGGCGACCGGAATGTTCGCGAAGAGCGGCGACCCCACAATGATCGCAAGCCGAATGAAACTCGCCGACGGCCGCGACATTTCATCCTAACCGTTTTCAGCCGGCATTGGAGGACACCATGAAACGCGCGTTGGGCATTGTGTTTGTCTTGACGCTTCTGGTTTGCTTGGCCTGGGCACAGGCGCCACAGGGAGCGCCCGCTGCGGGCGCTCCCGCACCGCCCGCCGCGGCTGGACAAGCTGGACAGGCTGGACGAGGAGGCGGCGCTGGCCGAGTTCCGATCACTCCTCGCATTGTGAGTTTCGAGGCAAGCCCCATCTCGATCAAACCCGGAGAGTCTCTGTTGCTATCCTGGGCGACGGAGGCTGGCACACCCGCGATTGACAATGGCATTGGTGCAGTTCCACTTCACGGAACAATTAAAGTCACGCCCAAAGCCACAACGACGTACACGCTCACGATGGCTGCGGGTGTGACGCGGACACTGACCGTTACGGTCGCAGGGACAACTCCGGTTGCGCCAGCGCCGGCCGATGCCGCAGGAGCTTCCAGGCCGATAGCGCGCATCGATGGCAAACCGGATTTTACGGGTATGTATGGCTTCACCGGCATGGCCGGCCTTAATGCCGGTGGGGGCCGTGGTGCAGCCGGCGCAGCCGCCGCTCCGGCAACACCGGCGTCGCCTTTCGCGAATCTGCCGGCGCAGCCCACGCTGAAGCCGGGCGTCCAGAACCGAGCCGTTCCAAATCCCGCAGGCGGCACCGCCGATTGCCTGCCGCTTCCGGCAGACACGGCGTTTGGCGTGCCCTATCCGTTCCAGATCATCCAGAACAAAAATTATGCGACCATTTTCAACGAATACCCGGGAACCTTCCGCATTATTCCGATCGATCAACCGCATCGTGCCGATGCCAAGGATGATCCGACCTGGATGGGCGATTCCGTCGGACGTTGGGACGGCGACACGCTGGTCATCGACACCATTGCCTACAACGGCAAGCACGTGATCGGCGGCATTCAAGAGCCCAGCGAAAGCTTTCACACCGTCGAGCGCCTGACGCGAACCGGCACAGCCAACATCTTCTATGAAATCATTTTCGAAGATCCGGAGAAGGCCACCGGTCAGTGGAGAACTTCGCGGACGTTCGTTGGCGATACCCGTCCCGGGGTGAACAAGGTCATGGAGTTTGTTTGCGAAAACAACCGCGACTATATCCCTTTGTTTGGACCGCAAGGTCCGCCCGCTGCCGGAGATGGCGGCGGCCGTGGTGGCCGTGGAGCTGCGGCTCCGGCAGCCCCAGGGGGACAGCGGCAGTAACTGAGAAATGGATTTCTTAGTAAGAATCGAGGAGAGCGGCTTCTGCCAGTGGGTGCGAGAAGCCGATTCTCTGCTGGCCTTCCCGGGAATACTTCTTCTTCACACGATCGGCATGGGCCTCGTCGTCGGTATCAACGCAACTTTCGATCTCCGCATTCTTGGATTTGCTCCGGCAGTGCGCCTTCGCGCTTTTCAAAAATTCTTCCCGGTTATGTGGATTGGGTTCTGGATCAATGCAATTACCGGCACAATTCTGCTCGCTGTCAATGCGACGAAGCTGACCCACAACCCGGACTTCTACGTCAAACTGGCATTCATCGCGCTTGCCGTCATCAATGTCCGGATGTTGAAGCAACAGGTGTTCGTACAGGCTCCCGGCATTGACGAGATGTCGCCATCAACGCGGGCGAAGATACTGGCGATAACGTCGTTGATATTCTGGATCGGCGCGATCACTTCCGGCCGCCTGCTCGCGTATGTGGGAAAAAGCAGCGGCGTGTTTTAGATTCCAATGAACCCTGCGCACATCCACCTTTTATTGAATCATCTCCCAACGATTGCGTTTGGTATTGGACTCGCCCTTTTTGTGACAGCGTTGCTTGCAAAGCAATCGGAACTGCGGCGCGCCGGTTTCGTCATCTTGTTTATGGTAGCGGCACTCACAATTCCCACGTATATCAGCGGAAACGACGCGCGCGAAAAGCTCAAAGAAACGCCGGACATTTCGGATCCGTTGATGCAGGCTCATGAGAGCGCGGCGCTGGTGGCGTTGGTTCTCATGGAGATTACCGGATTCTTTTCGTGGATCGGTCTGTGGCTTTGGGACCGGCCATCGTCATTCGCGCGATGGAATGCGAAACTCGTCCTGATCTTCGCCATCCTCTCGTTTGTTCTCATGTCCCGAGCCGCATATTTCGGAGGGGCGATCCGGCATCCTGAAACGGGCGCTGCCCAGGCAATTCCTCTCGATTCATCCGTGCCGACGTTGGCCCGGTCGTGGGGACTCTTCGTCATGGACCATTCCTGGGTTTGGCCCGCCTGCGAGACGCTTCACTTCGTCGGCCTCAGCCTGTTGTTCGGTGTGGTTTTGATTGTCAACCTGCGCATGCTGGGGATCGGCAAAACGATGTTGTCGTTTGCGGCGCTGCGTCAGTTGTTGCCGCTGGGCATGCTGGGCTTCGCGTTGAATCTCATCACCGGCATGATGTTTTTTGTCGCCACGCCGGAGCAATACACCGGTTTTCTATTCTTTCTGAAAATGACGATGATCGTCGCCGGCGC
>Ga0209488_10000030_pt1 | contig 104814 bp, 103 predicted proteins | sample Rivendell_Oct201_8_FD_188349 | JGI IMG/M metagenome (GOLD analysis project Ga0209488, IMG submission 188349) | Vadose zone soil microbial communities from the Eel River Critical Zone Observatory, Northern California, USA -... | ecosystem: Environmental > Terrestrial > Soil > Vadose zone >...
GGCGCATGCCGGGCTCCTGGACCACGGGCTCAAGTTCCGCCCGCTGGTGCTGCCCGACCGCTTCATCGACCACGACACCCCCGCCAACCAGTACGAGCACGCCGGCCTCACCGCCCGACACATCACCCAGACCGCCCTCAGGGCCTTGGGGCGCGCGCTCCGGCCGGTATCGGCGACGGCATGATCTCCCGCCGCTTTGCTCTCGCCGCCGGGATGCTTGCGGCCGCGGCGGCGATGCCGCTCCGCGCCGGTGCCGCGACGGACCCATCGACCGCGGCCGCCACCATCTCGTCCTTCTACGACACCCTCTTGTCGGTGATGAAGGAGGGGCCGTCGCTCGGCTTCAAGGGGCGTTACGACCGGCTGAACCCGACGGTGCGCAACGCCTTCGACCTGCCGCTGATGACGCGGCTCATGGTCGGGCCGCAATGGACGAGCCTGACGCCGGCGCAGCAGCAGCAGCTCGTCGCCGCCTTCAGCGATTTCAGCGCCGCGACCTATGCCAGCCGCTTCGACGACTATTCCGGCGAGCGCTTCGAGGTCGATCCCAAGCCGACGCCGAGCAGCGGCGGCGTGATCGTCCACACCAAGCTGCTGAAGAACGACGGCGATCCCGTTGATATCGATTATTTGCTGCGCGAGTCGAACGGCGTGTGGCGGATCGTCGACGTCTATCTGAGCGGCACGGTGAGCGAGCTGGCGACGCGGCGCTCGGAATTCTCCTCGGTGCTGCGCCGCGGCGGCCCGGAGGCGCTGGTCGACGTACTGCAGCAGAAGACGGCGGAGCTGCGCAGCAGCTGACGCACTCGCCTAGCGTGGCTTGGCCTGCGACATCTGCGGCTTGGAGGCGGGGTCCTGATAGAGCGAATCGAGATCGGGCAGCGGCGCCGGCTCGCCGTGGCGCAGCTCCGACGCGCGGTGCTGGCGGAACAGGCTGCGCAGCTGGGAATAGAAGTCGATGGCGTTGCGTTGCAGTTCGTCGAGCGTCTGGATGTTGCGCGCGCGCTGATCGACGCCATTGATGACGTAGCGGCCGTAATTGGCGTTGGTGAAGGTGTTCCCGCTGATTACATGGGAATACGGCTCGGCGTAGCCGTCGACACCCAGGCCGATGCCGTCGCGCGGATTGGAGGGCCCCAGGATCGGCAGAACCAGATAAGGCCCTTCCGGGACGCCCCAGTAGTAGAGGGTCTGGCCGAAATCGCCGGTCTGCTTCTCCAGTCCCTCTTTCGTCGCGAGGTCCATCAGACCGCCGACGCCGAAGGTGCTGTTCATGAGGAAGCGGCCGGCCGTGTCGTGCGCGCGCTTGAACTCGCCTTGCAGCAGGTCATTGCCGAAGACGATCGGCTCGCCCAGATTGTCGAGGAAATGGCGGATCGTGTCGCGCGCCGTCTCGGGCACGGCGGCGTCGTAGGTCACCGCGATGGGCCTGAAGAGGATGCGGTCAAAGAATTGATTGAAGGCGAAGATCTGGCGATTGAGCGGCTCGAGCGGGTCGTTGGTCTCGTAGAATTCGGCGCGCGCAGCCGGATCGCTCGGCGGCGTCGCGCAGGCGCCGAGCGCCAGCACCAGAAGCGCGAGAAGAGTGGCGGGCATTGGCCGATGGTTGAGCACGGAGCGCAGCATCATCTTATTGGAGTCACACGCGTTTGCCGGCCCCCGCCGGGCCGCGGCATGGTTGACAATGCGGCGGCCGAATGCAACAGCAATCTGGCGCAGGGACGCGCTGCCGTCGCGATGCGGGCATGTCTCGCGATATCCTGATCGCCGCCGCCTGGCTGCTCTGCGCGGCGAGCGCGGTGGGCTCGCTCTATCTCCTCTGCGCCGGTTTCGCCACTCGCCGCTTCACCGCCCGTGCGCAGCGGCCCGCTGCTGTGTTGCCGCCGGTCAGCATATTGAAGCCGCTGTGCGGCGAGGATGCCGGCCTCTACGACAATCTGGAATCCTTCTGCCGCCAGAAATACCCCGCGTGGCAGGTCGTGTTCGGCGTCCAGGACGCGCACGACGCCGCCGTTCCCGTGGTGCGGCACCTGATGGCGGCCTATCCCGGGGCGGATATGGCGCTGGTGGTCGAGCCCGCACGGCGCAGCGGCAATCTCAAAGTCGCCAATTTGCAGAACATGCTGCCGGCGGCGCGCCATGATGTGATCGTCATCGCCGACAGCGACATGCGCGTGCGCCCCGACTACCTCGCCGAGGTGACGGCGCCGCTCGCGGAGGGGGCGACCGGGCTCGTGACCTGCCTTTATCGCGGCGTCTCCGCCGGCGGCTTTTGGTCGCAGCTCGCCTGCCTCAATATCAACCACGGCTTTTTGCCGCAGGCGCTGGTCGCGGCGGCGCTGGGCGAGCGCAACGGCTGCTTCGGCGCCACGCTCGCGCTCCGCCGCGACACGCTCGAGGCGGTGGGCGGGCTCGCGGTCGTCGCCGATTCGCTTGCCGATGATCATGCGCTGGGCGCTGCCGTGCGTCGTCTCGGCCGCAAGGTCGTGCTCTCACCGCATGTCGTCGACAATGTCGTTGCCGAGCCTCGCCTCGCCGCGCTCTTCCGGCACGAGCTGCGCTGGTCGCGCACGATTCGCGCCATCGCGCCGGCGGGGTACGTCGGCTCGGTCCTGACACAGCCCGTGGTGCTGGCGCTGGCGGCGCTGACGCTGGGCGTGATTCCGCTGCCGGCCGCGGCGATGCTGGCGGTCGCGCTCGCCTGCCGCGCCGTCATGGTGCGCATGGTCGACCGTGCCTTGCGGCTGCCGGCCACCCCGCTCTGGCTGATGCCGGTCCGGGATTCATTGTCCTTTGTGGTATTTGTCGCTAGTTTCTTCTCGCGCACAGTGGCGTGGCGCGAGCGGACGTTCCGCGTCGGTCCCGATGGCCAGCTGATTCCCGGACGGAGATAAGACGGCATGATGAAGACCCTGTTCCTTCACCCTCCGTCATACGAGGGCTTCGACGGCGGCGCCGGGTCGCGCTACCAGGCGCGGCGCGAGATTCGCTCCTTCTGGTTCCCGACCTGGCTGGCGCAGCCGGCGGCGCTGGTGCCGGGGAGCCGCCTCGTCGACGCCCCGCCGGCACGGCTGCCGCTCGCCGAAGTGCTGCCGCTCGCCAAGCAGCACGAGCTCATCGTGCTGCACACCTCGACGCCGTCCTTCGCCTCCGACGTGAAGGTGGCCGAGGCGCTGCGCGAGGCGAACCCCAACGTCAAGATCGGCTTCGTCGGCGCCCGCGTCGCGGTGCAGCCGGACGAGAGCCTCAAGGCGTCGACGGCGATCGATTTCGTCGGCCGCAACGAGTTCGACTTCACCATCAAGGAAGTCGCCGAAGGCCGCTCCTTCGACCGCATCGACGGCCTCAGCTATCGCAACGGCGCCGGCGCCATCGTGCACAACGCAGAGCGCGCCATTCTCGAGGACATGGACAAGCTGCCCTTCGTCACCGAGGTCTACAAGCGCGACCTCAGGATCGAGAATTATTTCATCGGCTACCTGAAGCATCCCTATCTCTCGCTCTACACCGGGCGCGGCTGCAAGTCGCGCTGCACCTTCTGCCTGTGGCCGCAGACCGTCGGCGGGCACCGCTACCGCGTGCGCAGCGTCGGCCACGTCGTCGAGGAGATCCGCCTGGCGAAGCACTATTTCCCGCAGGTGAAGGAGTTCTTCTTCGACGACGACACCTTTACCGACAACCTGCCGCGCGCCGAGGCGATCGCCAGGGAGCTGGGCAAGCTCGGCGTCACTTGGTCGTGCAACGCCAAGGCGAACGTGCCGCGCGACACGCTCAAGGTGCTGCGCGACAACGGCCTGCGCCTCCTGCTCGTCGGCTACGAGTCGGGCAACCAGCAGATCCTGCACAACATCAAGAAGGGCATGCTGATCGACGTGGCGCGACGCTTCACCAAGGATTGCCACGAGCTCGGAGTCACAATCCACGGCACCTTCATCCTCGGGCTGCCCGGCGAGACCAAGGAGACCATCGAGGAGACCATCCGCTTCGCCACCGAGATCAATCCGCACACCATCCAGGTGTCGCTGGCGGCGCCCTATCCCGGTACGTTCCTGCACAAGCAGGCGATCGAGAATGGCTGGTTCGACGCCGATCATGCCGATCTTGTCGACGAGCACGGCATCCAGATCGCGCCGCTCCACTATCCGCACCTGGCGCACCAGGAGATTTTCGATTCGGTGGAGACCTTCTACAAGCGCTTCTACTTCCGCGCCGGCAAGATCGCCTCGATCGTCGGCGAGATGGTGCGGAGCCCGGAGATGATGGGGCGCCGCCTGCGCGAGGGCGTCGAGTTCTTCCACTTCCTGCGCGAGCGGGAGATGGCCCACTAAAGGCCAAGGGTGTTGCGCCGCCTCATCGTCTGCGCCGACGATTTCGGCCTCGACGAGGCCGTCAACGCAGCGGTCGAGGCGGCGAGCCGCGACGGCATCCTCACCTGCGCCAGCCTGATGGTCGGCGCGCCCGCGGCGGGCGACGCGGTGGCGTGCGCGCGCCGCCTGCCGCGGCTCAAGGTTGGGCTCCATCTCGTGCTGGTCGACGGTCGCCCGGTGCTGCCGGCGGACGAGGTGCCGGATCTCGTCGACCGAAGCGGCGCCTTCGACGACAACATGCTGCGCGCCGGCGTCCGTTTCTTCTTCAGCCCGCGGGCGCGGCGCCAGCTCGCCGCCGAGATCCGCGCACAATTCAGCGCCTTCCGCGCCACCGGCCTCGCCCTCGACCATGTCAACGCGCACAAGCACATGCACATCCATCCGACAGTGGCCGCGCTGGTCATCGCCATCGGCCGCGAGTTCGGCATGCGCGCGATGCGCGTGCCGGCCGAGCCCTGGGCGGCGCTGCGCCGCGCCGCTGCAGCCGAGGGCGCCCGCGTCGCGCCGCCGCTCTACGCGCCATGGATCGCGCTGCTGCGCCGCCGCCTGCGCCGCGCCGGCCTTGCCGTCAACGACCATCTGCTCGGGCTCGCCTGGAGCGGCGCCATGACCGAGCCGCGGGTGCTGCGCCTGCTCGCGGCGCTGCCGGCGGGGACGAGCGAGCTGTATTGCCACCCCGCCGTGACGCAGACGCCGGTGCTGGCGCGCACCATGCCGGCCTATCGCCCGGCGGAGGAACTCGCGGCGCTGCTGAGCCCCGCCGTGCGGCGCCTCGTCGCCAGCAGCGGCATCGAACTCGTCAGCTACGCCGATCTCGCCGCCGCGCCGTGATCCGCGCCGTCACGCTACTCGGCCTCGCCGGCCTCGCCGCCGCCACGGCGCTCTTCATCTGGCACGGCGTCGGCCCGGTGCTCGCCGCGTTCGCCGCCGCCGGGCTCGGCATTGTCTGGTCGAGCCTGTTCCACGTCGTGTCGATGGCGCTCAATGCCCGCGCCTGGCACATCCTGCTGCCGGGACGAGGGCGCGCCTCGCTCTGGTTCTTCCTGTGGGCGGTATGGCTGCGCGAGGCGGTGAACGGCCTGCTGCCGGTGGCGCGCATCGGCGGCGAGGTCGTCTCGGCGCAGCTCCTCATTCGCCGCGGGCTGCGCCCGGTCACGGCGGCGGCGAGCCTTGTCGTCGACATGACGGTGTCGCTGCTGTCGCAATTCACCTTCACGCTGCTCGGATTGGCGCTGCTGGTCGCGCGCGGCGCCGGCGGCGGGGTGGTGCGGGACGTGGCGCTCGGCCTGCTGGCGACCGTGCCGCTGGTCGCCGCCGTGTTTGTCGTGCAGCGCGTCGGCCTGTTCACGCTGCTCGCCAAGTTGTTCCGCGCCCTCTTCGCCGGCCGCTTCGACGCCCTTGTCGGCGGCGCCGTGCCGCTCGATCGCGCGGTGAGGCGGCTGTATCGCCGGCGGCGCGCCTTGCTCGCCTGCTTCGTCTGGCAGCTCGCCGGCTGGAGCGCCGGCAGCGGCGAGATCTGGCTGGCGCTCTTGTTCTTGGGCCACCCCATCGCGCTCGCCGACGCCTTCGTCATCGAGGCGCTGATCCAGGCGCTGAGCAGCAGCGCCTTCATCGTGCCGGGCGCGCTCGGCGTGCAGGAGGGCGGGTTTCTCGTCATCGGCGGCCTGATCGGGCTGCCGCCCGAGCTGGCCTTGGCGCTGGCGCTGGTGCGGCGCGCGCGCGACGTCATCATCTTCGTGCCGGCGCTGCTCATGTGGCAGATTGCCGCCGGAAGTCGCGCCCTCTCTGGCGCCTGACCGGCCCGAGCAGCGCCGGCAGGACGAAGAAGGTGCAGAGCAGCGTATAGAACAGGGCCAGCGTCAGCAGCTTGCCCATCTCCGCCGTGCCCGGATGGTTCGAGAGCGCGAGGCTGCCGAACGCCGTGCCGGTGGTGAGCGCGCTGAACAGGATGGCGCGCGCCGTGCTCGATTGCAGCAGGTCGCCGGAGCCCGCGCGCCAGCGCATGACGAAATAGATGTCGAAGGCGACACCGATGCCGAGCAGCAGCGGCAGTGCGATGATGTTGGCGAAATTGAGCGGCAGCCCCACGAGCACGCTCGTCGCCAGGGTCAGCAACCCCGCGAGCAACAGCGGCGCCACCACCAGCAGCACGTCGTGGAGGCGCCGCAGCACGAGGCCGAGCAGCACGGTGATGGCGGCAAGCGCGATCATGCCGGCGGTGACGAAGGCGCCGGTCACCGTGCGTGCCGATTCCTGGATGGTCACCGGCGTGCCGGTCGCGTCGGGTGCGATTGCCTGCACCGCGGCGGCGAAGCGGCGCAGCACCTCATTGTCGCCGGTGTCGCCCTTGGGGAAGACCTCGATGCGCGCTTGGCCGTCGGCCGCGATCCATTCGCTCTTGAGCTCCGGCGGCAGCGTGTCGAGCGTCACCGGCTGCGCCTCTAGCGCCAGGCGCAGATCGTCGATGCGGCGATCGACGCCCGCGGCGATGTTGGCCCCGAGCGCGGGCAGGACCGCGCCGCCGCGCGCCAGAATCGCCTCGAGCGTCTGCGTCAATTGCACGGCTGCCTTGCTGCCTTTCGCTGCCGCCTTCTTCACATCGGCGTTGCAGCGCGCGATCGCGTCGAGGATCTCGCTGTTGCCGGGCGGCGGTTTTACCGTCGCCGGCGAGAGCGTCGGCCCGAGCAGCAGCGCGGCATCCTGCAGGATAACGAGCTTCTCGTCCTGATCGCTCGGCACATAGCTCGCGGCGGTGACCGCCTGCGACACCTCCGGCAGCGCCTCGATCCGTGCGGCGAGCGCGACCGCCTGCGGCAGCGAGGGCTCAAGAATGTCGATGGTGTAGGGCGTGGTGTTCGGGTCCTTCATCAGGTCGAACAGCGTCGACACCGCCTCCTCATTCGGATTCTGCAGATGGAGCGGGTTGAAATCGAAGCGCAGCCACGGCAGCGTGGCGATACTGGCGAGCCCGAGCAGCGCGGCGGCGAGCACAACCCGGCCGCGATGCTGCACGAGGACGCGATCCACCGCCGCGGCGCGGACAAAGCCGACCGGGCGCCGCTCGCCCGGCGGGCGCAGCAGGGTGAGCAACGCCGGCAGCAAGGTCAGGTTCAGTACCAGCGCGATGATCATGCCGACGCCGGCGATGAGGCCGAGATCGCGCACACCGGTGTAGTCGGTCGGCACGAAGGCGAAGAACCCCACGGCGGTCGCCGCGGCGGCGACGGCAAGGGGGCCGCCGATCCCTTCCGCGGTGCGCCGCAACGCTTCGCCGAGATCGCCGACGCGAAAGCGCTCGTCGCGGTAGCGCACGCTGAACTGGATGCCGAAATCGACGGCGATACCGACGAAGAGCACGGCGAAGGCGACGGAAATCGGATTGAGCGGGCCGACCACACCGACGGCGAAGACGCCGCAGGCGATGAGCCCGACGATGAGCGTCGTCACGATCGCCGCCAGGAGCCGCAGCGAGCGCAGGGCCAGCAGCAGCCACAGGCAGAGCAACCCGACCGAGAGCGCGGTCGAGAAGCCAGCGCCATGCGCGAGCGTGGCGAATTCCGCATCCGACAAGGCTACCGAACCCGTCACCCGCACCCGGGCGCCGTTCTCGCGGGTCAGACCGAGCTCCCGCGCGGCGTCGTGGACGGCCTCGGTGGCGCGCGCCCCCGGCTCAAGGTCGCTGTAATCGAGGATCGGCTGGGTCAGGATGAAACGGCGCAATTCGTTCTGCTCGGGCTTCTGGCCGGTCAGCAGGTTCTGCCACGACAGCCGTTGGTGCCGCCCGGCGAGCGCGGCCCCGCTGGCTTGATCGACGGCGGTGAAGGCCGCGCCGACCTCCTTGGCGTCGGTCGCGCCTCGCGCGGCGCCCTGCGCCGCCAGGTCGAGCGCGTCGAATACGCCGCGCAGGCTCGGGTCGGCCGCGAGCGTGCCGATCAGCGGCTGGGCGGCGATGATCTGGTCGGCGAAGTCCTGCACATTCTGCTTCGACAGGAAGAGCAGGCCATTCTGCTTGAAGAAATTTCCGCCGTCGGGACGGCGTACGCTCTTGAACAGATCCTTCTTCGCGGCGAGCTTTGCCGCGAGCGCCTCGGTCGCGTCCTCGGTCTCGTCCGGGGTCTGCGCCTCGACCAGCACGGCCAGCACGTCGACAGTCTGCGGGAAGGCCCGCTCCAGCCGCTGTTCCTGCAGGCGCCACGGCAGGTTCGGATTGATGAGCTTGTTGATGTCGGTGTCGATGCTGATGCCTTGACTGACGAAAAAACCGCCCCCGACCGTAAGCGCGAGCACGATCGCCACCAGCACCACCGCGTAGCGGCGGCTCGTCTCGACAACGCTGCTCAGGCTTAGAAATCTGCCAAGCAGGGCGACCAAACGCCGATAGCGCGCTCGGCCGACCAGCGGGGTCACCAGCCCACTCACAAGGCGCGTGGCAACTGCTAGCACGGATCGGTCAAGCATCGTCGCTAGGCCTCGCGGTAGAGCAGTAGGATGAAGCTGACCAGAATGAACGCGATCGGCCAGATCCAGGCGGCGATGCGGCTGCCGGGCTCGTCGAGCCGCAGCTCCAGCCAGCGCGCCCAGGCGGCGGTGATGCCGCACAGCGCGAGCGGTACATGCGTGATCTCGATGAGCAGCTGCTCCTTGATGTTGGAGAGCGCGTGCGAATGCGTCAGCAGCAGCGCGCCGCCGAGCGCGGTGATCAGCGGAAAGACGAGCGTCGCGCCCGAGCGGCGCAAGCGGCCGGTGCGCACGCGCCATTCGAACAGCGCGAAGGCGGCGATGAGTGCGACGAAGATGCGGTGCTGCACCACCTCGGGGTCGCGGAAGCTGACGAAGAAGCCGATATCGCCGAGCGGCCAGACCTCGGGGTCGGAGCGGATGAAGAGGAAGGCGGCGAGGCCGAGGAAGAGCAGCGGCCAATGCCGCGCCCAGGGCGCGTAGCCGGTGCGCTCGGCGAGCGCGAGCAGGCCGATGGCGAGCACGAAGAGGCCCGCCCAATGGTGGTTGTATTCCGACCAGGCGATGTCCTCGGCGTTGCGCGGCGGTACCACGCCCTCACCGGGGACAAAGGCCTGCGGCCGCGGCGCGTTGGCGGCGGCCGCGGCATCGAGCTGGGCCTGGAGCTCGGAGAGGGCAAGGCGGGCATGATCCGGGCTCTCGAAGCGCGGCCAGTGCGGCGTCAAGCGCTGAGCGATCTCGTGTAGGCTGGCGCGGTCGGTGGTGAGATCGACCGCGGGCGGCTGCGAGGTGAGCGAAGCGGCGGCGAAGAGCACGGTGAAGCCGAGGCCGATCTCAACCTCGGCAAAGCGCTTGAGCCGCAGGACGGGCGTGCCGGGCGCACGCCGCACGCGCTCGACCAGCAGGTAATTCATGCCGCCGAGGAGGAGCAGGCCGAGCAGCAGCAGCACCTTGGTCGCGACCATCACGCCATAGGCGGTGCCGTAGATCGCATCGAGCGAGCCGATATAGGGCACGGCCATGCCGAGGCCGGCGGCGATCAGCACGGCGACGGCACCGAGCGCGATCAACGAGAAGCGCCGGCCGATGCGCGCCTGCGCCGCGCCGTCGCCGGCGCGGCCGAGCGCCAGCAGCAGGTACGGGATGCCGCCGATCCACGCCGCCGCCGCTGCCATGTGCAGTAGGTCGGCGAGCATCAGCGGCGCACGACCGTTCAGCTGCGCCGCCGCGTGGCTGGTCGCCGCCTGCGCCAGCAGCATGACCAGCGCAAGCACGGGCAGCGCCGCGAACCGGAGCCCCTCGAGCGGCCGCCGGGCGAGCGCGGCCGCCAGCACGGACGCCGCCGCGGCGGTCATGCCGAAGCGGGCGAAGTCGGCGCCGAAGGCGGCGGCGAGCGAGATGTCGACGGTCCCGGCCAGCACCAGGCACTCGAGCAGCACGAACACGAGCTCGAGCGCCGCGAATGCAATCGCCGACCACAGCAGCAGCCGGCGGCAACGCTCGAACACGGCGGCGCCGCTCGCGCCGAGCTGAGTGCGCAATGGGTGCGCGAGCAGCACCAGGAAGGCGACGCCACCGATGGCGAGCGACTGCGCTGTCAGCACGAGGCCACGCAGCACCACGCTGAGGAAGCCGAAGACGTCGAGCAGGAGCGCCATCGCTCACTCGCCGACGGCGAACGGGATGTCGCCGCGCGTGATGTGCCCGTCGACGGCAAGGACCTGCCAGCGCAGCCGATAGCGGCCGGCCGCGAGGCCGTCGATCCTGGCGGTCAGCGTGTCGGGTCGTTCCGCCGCGACCAGCGGCAGCGGCAGCGACGAGCCGTCGGGGCGCAGCAGCGTCAGGCGCGAGCGCTCGCGGTCGATGCGGCTGTTGAAGCGCAGCACGACCGGGACCGACGGCGTGTGCAGCACGGCGTCGACCGCCGGATCGGCCGAGACGATGATGGCGTGGGCTGCGGCAGGCATCGGCAGGAGCGCGACCCCGGCAACAAGCAAGGCCGCCCGGCGGCGGAGGGGGGAGGGCTGCATGAGCGCCCTTTATTGAGGACCGCTTCGCCCGGCGCAAGCCGAAATCGCCGCGCCCGCCGGACGCGGCTCAGAATTTGAAGCCGGTGCGCAGGCCGATATTGGTCATGCCGGCATTGTGACGGGCGAGGTCGGCGTTCGACATGTGGTCGAGGAACACCGACAGGCTGAGTACCGGCGTCGCACGAAAGCCGACCTCGACATATTCGTGGAACAGCACGCGCGAGCCGAGCTGCTTGCGGTCGTCCACTAGGGCGTTGATCTCGCCGTTGTGGACGGCGCCGCCGAGCGCGCCGGAAACGAACGCCCGCTCGAAAATCGAGGCCGTCCAAGTTAGGCCGAAATAGGCGTAACTCGTTGCGCCCGAAGTGTTGACGGCGACGCCGAGATGCGGGCGTGGACTGCCGATCGCGCCTAGGAGGCCGGGCGACGTGAAGAGCAGCTCGCCATTGACGTCGGCGCCCGGCTCCTCGTGGTCGCCGCCCAAGGTGATGTCGTGGGCGTTGACGCCGAGCTTGGCCTCGTCGAGCCAGCGGCTCTGCGCATGGGCGGCAGGCGCGCTGGCCGCGGCGAGGGCGAGAAGAGCGGCCGCGATCAGGAGCCGCATCGGCGAAGGGTCATCGATGGATGGCGGTGGTGTGGTGGGGAACGATCCGGGCGGGGCTGCGCCGATTGACGCTGCTGGCCCTGCCATATAGCTTCCGCCGGCCATCGCGCAAGGTACCAAGGAGAGGATGGCGAGGAGAGGGGCGGGCGTCATGAGCATGAGCGGCCGCTCGACGGCAGCGGATGGGCGCGTGGCGCAGGCGGGGTCAGTCGAGCCCGTCATCGCCGTGCGGCGGCTGACGAAATCCTATGCCACCGCCGACGGGCCGGTGGCCGCGCTCGAGGCGATCGATTTCGCCGTCGCGGACGGCGAGTTCATCGCCGTGCTCGGGCCTTCCGGCTGCGGCAAGTCGACCTTGCTCAAGATCCTCGCCGGGCTGTTTCCACCGAGCGGCGGCGAGGCCGCCTTGCGTGGCACCGCCATCACCGGACCGCGCCGCGACATCGGCGTGGTGTTCCAGTCGCCGGTGCTGTTCCCCTGGCGCACCGTGCTGCAGAACGTGCTGCTGCCGGCGGACGTGCAGCGCCTCGGGCGCGCGCAGCATGAGCGCAAGGCGCTCGATCTGCTGGCGCTGGTCGGGCTCGGCGGCTTCGAGCACCGCTATCCGTGGGAGCTTAGCGGCGGCATGCAGCAGCGCGTGGCGATCGTGCGCGCGCTGATCCACGATCCGGCGCTGTTGCTGATGGACGAGCCGTTCGGCGCGCTCGATGCCATGACGCGCGAGCAGATGAATCTGGAGCTGCAGCGCATCTGGCTCGAGCGGCGCAAGACCGTCGTGTTCATCACGCATTCCATCCCCGAGGCTGTGTTCCTCGCCGATCGCGTGCTGGTGATGACCCCGCGCCCGGGACGCATCGCCGAGACGGTCGCCGTCGACATGCCGCGCCCGCGTTCGCTGGAGGTGATGAACACCGCCGAGTTCGGATCGTTCGTTGCCCGCATCCGCCGTCATTTCAGCGCCCAGAACGGGGTCGATCTATGAACCGCCTCGGCAACCCCTACCTGCGCATCCTGCTGCTGCTGGCGTTCCTCGGGGTGTGGGAGGCTGCGGTGCGGTACTTCGCGGTGCCGGTCTACATCCTGCCGACGCCGTCGGGCATCGCCCAGGCGCTGTGGCGCGGCGTTTCGAGTCTCGTCTATGTCAACAATCTCTGGATCACCTTGCTCGAGACGGTGCTGGGCTTCGTCTTCGGCACGGCGCTCGCCTTCGTGCTCGGCACGGTTCTCGCCCTGAGCCGAAAGACCGAGTACTACTGCTATCCCTTCATCATCATGTTCCAGTCGCTGCCGAAAGTGGCGCTGGCGCCGCTCATCGTCATCTGGTTCGGGCTGGGGCTCACCTCGAAGGTGGTGAACGCGGCGCTCATCGCCTTCTTCCCGCTCATGGTCAACACCATCGTCGGCCTGCGCTCGGCCGATGAGGACCGCGTCAACCTGATGCGCTCGCTCGATGCCAGCGAAGCGCAGATCTTCTGGATGCTGCGCCTGCCGGGCGCGCTGCCCTTCATCATGGCCGGCCTCGAGGTGGCGATGATCTTCGCGCTGATCGGCGCCATCGTCGCCGAGTTCGTCGGCGCGACGCAGGGGCTGGGGATGCTGATCGAGAGCCTCAATTTCAGCGCCGACGTCGCCGGCGTGTTCTCGATCCTGTTCATTCTGTCGATGTTGGGGCTGCTGCTCAACCAGGGTATTCTCGCGCTGCGCCGGCGCGTCCTGTTCTGGGACCCGTCGATGAAGGCGGCGCCGGAGGAAATGCGGAGGAGGGAGATCGTATGAGGCAATCGCTCGGGCTCGGGATCATCGCGCTGGCAACGCTTGCCGGCGCGAGTGCGGCGCACGCCGAGACGCTGCGCGTCGGCTGGTGCGCGCGCACGGTGACCGCGGCGGCGGCTCCCTTCGCCATCGCCAACAAGATGGGCTGGTTCAAGGCGGCGGGGTTCGATGTCGAGCTGGTGCCGCTGCCGGGCTCGACCGACTGCGTCAAATATGTCGGCACGCGCGAGGTGCTCTATGCGCTGCCCTCGGTCGAGCCGCTGGCCTCGCTCAGGCCGCAGGGCGTGCTGGCCAAGGTCTACTACACCGCCTACCAGGGCAACATCTACGGCCCGGCCGTGGCGGCGGACAGCCCGATCAAGACGCTCGAGGACCTCAAGGGCAAGCGCATCGGCGTGCAGTCGATGGCGTCCGGCGGCGTGCCCGTGGCGCGCGCCATCGCCGCCAGCCTCGGGCTCGACCCGGACACCGGCTTCAGCATCGTCGTCGTCGGCGAAGGGGCGCAGGCGGCGGCGCTGGTGCGCTCGAAGCAGGTCGACGCGCTGAGCCTCTACGACACGCAATACGCGCTGATCGAGAATGCGGGCGTGCCGCTGCGCCGCATCGAGGCCAAGGCGATCGACCGCTTCCCCTCGAACGGCTTCATCGCCCTCGACGAGACGCTGGCGAAGCGCCACGGCGAGGCGGTGGCGCTGGCGCAGGGCTATGCCAAAGGCACCATCTTCGCCATCGAGAATCCCGAGGCCGCCGTGCGCATTCTCTGGGAGGTGTTCCCGCAGACCAAGGCCACCGGCAAGGACGAGGCGACCGCGCTCAAGGACGACATCAAGACGCTGCAGGCGCGCGCCGAGAACTGGCGCCTGGAAAAGGTCGGCGCGACCCGCTGGGGCGAGAGCTCGGACGCCAACTACCAGGCCTATCTCGACTTCCTGCTGAAGACGGCGGTGATCAAGCAGCCGGTCAAGGCGGCGGACGTCGTCACCAACGATCTCATCGCCGAGATCGGCGCGTTCGACCCCGAGAAGATCAGGGCCGAGGCCAAGGCCTATAAAGGCCAGAACTGAGGGGTCAAGGGTGAAGATCACGGTCTTCGGCGCGGGCGCCATCGGCGGCTACGTCGCCGCCAAGCTCGCGCTCGCCGGTCACGAGGTCGCCGTGGTCGCCCGTGGGCCGCATCTCCAGGCGATTCGCGCGCAGGGTCTGGCACTCGACGACCGCGGCACGACCCGCGCCGCGCGGCTGCGCGCCACCGACCGCGCCGAGGAGCTCGGACCGCAGGAGCTGGTCGTCATCGCCGTCAAGGCGCACGCCATGCCGCAGGTCGCGCCCGCGATCGCCGCGCTGCTCGGCCCCGAGACGATGATCGTGCCGGCGCAGAACGGCATCCCCTGGTGGTTCCCCTACGGCGCCGGCGGCGCGCTCGACGGCGCCGCCATCGCCGCGGTCGATCCCACGGGCGGCGTCGGCCGGCAGCTCGATCCCGCGCGCGTCGTCGGCTGCGTCGTCTATATCGCCGCCGCCGTGCCGGAACCGGGATTGGTGCGGCGCTTCGGCGGCAACATGCTGGTGCTGGGCGAGCCCGACGGTAGCGCCTCGCCGCGTCTCGCGCGCTTGGCCGACCTCTTCGGCGCCGCCGGCATCAAGATCGAGACCACGCCGCGCATCCGCGATGCGGTGTGGATGAAGCTCTGGGGCAATATCGGCTTCAATCCGGTGAGCGTGCTGACCGGCGCCACACAGGGGCGGATGGTCAATGATCCCGGCGTGCGCGCGGTGCTGCGCGCGGCCATGCTGGAGATGCAGGCGGTCGCCGAGCGGCTCGGCGCGCGCTTCGACAAGGACGTCGACGCGCGCATCGACGAGGGCGCCTATGTCGGCGATTTCAAGACCTCGATGCTGCAGGATTTCGAGGCGGGCCGGCCGGTCGAGATCGACCCGATCGTGTTCGCCGTGGTCGAGCTCGGCCGCCGCGTCGGCGTCGCGACGCCCATGCTCGAGGCGATCGGTGCGCTGACGCGCCTGGGGGCCGCGACGGCGTGACGCGGTCGCGGCGGAGCTGACCCCGTCGCCCACTAATCCGAACCCGCGGGGGCGGGGGCGACGGTCGGCGCGCGGCGCACGGTCTCGCGATAGAGGATGTAGAGCCCGCTCGCGGCGACCACGAGGGCGCCGGCGATGAGCGATGGCGTCGGCACGTCGGCCCAGACGGCGTAGCCCAGCACCAGCGCCCAGACGATCGCGAGATAGCTGAAGGGCGCGGCGACGGCGGCTGGCGCGAAGCGGAAGGCCTGCGTCCACCAGTATTGGCCGATGCCGGAGCAGACGCCGATCGCGGCCAGCAGCATCAGGTCGTCCCAACGCGGCGTGATCCAGCCCAAGGGCAGCAGCGCCGAGCTCAGCAGCAGCGTTATCAGCGCCTGATAGGTGACCAGGGTGGGCGTCGCCTCTGTCAGCGTCATGCGCCGCACCGCGATCGTCACCGAGGCGCTAAGCGCGGCGCTCAGCAGTGCCAGGAGTGCGCCGGTCGAGACGATGCCGCTGCCGAAGCCGTCACGCGTGGCGACCATGAGGAGCACGCCCAAGAAACCGACCAGCACCGCCGCCCAGCGGTGCCGGCCGACGCGCTCGCCGAGCATCGGGATCGACAGCAAGGTCAGGAACAGCGGCGCCGAGAAGGTGATCGCCACCGCGTCGGCCAGCGGCATCACGGCGAAAGCCGCGAAAATGCTGACGATCGAGATGAACTGCATGACGCCCCGGCCGATATGCTCCTTGAGCCGCCGCGTGCGCAGCAGCCGCCAGCCGCCGCTCGCGGCCAGCACGGCGAAGCACGGGATCAGCGAGAAGACGCAGCGCAGGAAGATGATCTCGCCGAGGGGATAGCGCGCGGTCTCCCATTTGATGCCGGCGTTGATCAGCGAGAACACCAGCACGGCGGAGATCATGTAGAAGATGCCGCGGCGGATCTCCTCGCGGCTGGGCACCGGCATGGCAAAGCGGCGCGGCGGCGCGGCCTCGCCCCAGGCCGCGGTTACCGATATCGAACTCTTTGCCTCCATGAGGCCCCCGTTATAGGCGAAGGTGCTTTACGGTCAGGTTAATGCTCGATCATGGCGGTACTGGGGCGGAACCGGGGTGAAACTCATGCAACTTTCGGTTCGGTCGGGCGTTAACGCGTTGGTTGCCCACGGTTCGGGGCTGTTGTCGAAAAGGGCGCACTTTCATGGCACCGCGAACGGCCTGGAGGGGGCTGCTGACGCTCGCCCGGGTCACTTGTCCCGTCCGGCTCCATCCGGCGGTGGTCCGCACCGACCGGCTCGGATTCCAGGCACTCAACCGCGCGACGCTCAACCGCGTGCAGATGCGCCCGCACGATCCGCAGACCGGCAAGGAGGTCACCCGCGAATTCATCGTGCGCGGCTACGAGGTCGAGCCCGGTCATTTCGCCCTGGTCGAGGACCGCGACCTGGTGGAGCTGCAGATCGACTCCTCGCGCGTTCTCGTGCTCGAGCGCTTTATCGACCGCGCGGCGCTCGACACCGCTTATTTCGACACCCCTTATTTCCTCATCCCCGACGGCCGTGCCGCCGACATCACGTTCGGCGTCATCCGCGATGCCATTGCGCGCCAGGGCCTGGTCGGCGTGAGTCGCATCGTGCTGGGCAGCCGCGAGCGCGCGGCGGTCATCGAGCGGCGCGGCAACGGCATGCTGCTGACCACGCTGCGCGCCGCGCATGAGGTGCGCAGCGACGATTCCTATTTCAGCGAGATCGACGATACGCCGGCCGACCAGACCATGGTCGACATGGCACAGCAAATCATCGCTCGGCTCGCCGGCGCCTTCGATCCCCGGCGCGACTTTCGCGACCGCTACCAGGAGGCGCTGTTCCATTTCGTGCAGGCCAAGCGCAAGGGCGAGAAGCCGGTGCTGCCGAAGCCACAAGCGCCGGCGATCGAGCCCGATGTCAGGGGCGCGCTCGAGAGTAGCGTCGCGGCGATGAGCGAGCCGCGGCCGCTGGCGGCGATGCGTCAGCGCGCGCCGGCGCGGCGTTCCGTGCGGCGCGCTGAGCGAGTCAAATCCTGAGCTTTACCGAACGGCTGGGCTAGACGACGGCCTTGCGGCAGTAGAACGCCTCGGCAAAGCCGGCCGGGGCATTGCAGCCGATGCCGCGCAGGCGCAGCATGGCGAGGAAAGTGTCGGCGGTGAACCAGCGATGGCTGCGCTGGCTCGGGAAATGCTCGAGCAGGGCCGCGACCTTGCGCCGCGCCATCTCCTCGCTCAAGGGCGAGAACAGATTGGGATTGCCGAGATCGCCGTCGTATTTCGGGATCTCGTATTCCCAGACGAGATGATCGCGGAAGGTGTTGTAGGTGAGCTCCGACACCACGCGATGGTCTTGGTGCAGGTCGTCGCGGAAATGAGTGAGGACGAGCGACGGCTGGTACTCCGCCTTGATCCGCTCGAACGCCTCTTTGATCCGCGCCTGCTCCGAGGGAAAGAAGCCGTCGCGAAAGCCGTGCACGTCGACCGCGGCGTCGCGCACGCCCGCTAGGAAAAAGCGCGCGCCCGCCTCGGCTTCGCCACGGCGCTTCTCGTAGCCGCTGAACACGACCCAGCGCACGCTCAGCGCCGGGCGCTCGGCGACGAGGCGCAGGATGGTGCCGCCGCAGCCGATCTCGATGTCGTCGGCATGTGCGCCGAGGCACAGCAGCCGGAACGGCTCGTCGCGCGCAGGGAAGGCGAGGCCGAGCATGCGCGCCTCAGCCGCCGGCGCGGACCTGCCAGGGCGCGGCCGGGTCGCGCGCTGCGCTCTTGGCCGCGGCGGGAGCCGGACGGATCGCCGCGGGCGCCGCGATCGGCGCGTTGCGCCACAGCTCCCAGGGCGGCCGGCCCTTGGCATAGAGCGCCTCGAGCGCCTGCAGGTCTTTGAAGGTGTCGCAGCAGCGCCAGAACCCGTCATAGGCTCGCGTCGCCAGCTTGCCCTCGGCGACCAGCCGGTGAAAGGGCTCGATCACGAGCTCCTCGCCGGGCTGCATGTAGTCGAAGATCTCGTGCCGGAGGACGAAGAAGCCGCCATTGATCCAGGTGTTGGCGCCCTTCACGTCCTCGATCGACGTCACCGTGCCGTCCTCGCGGTGCGTGACGAAATGGAAGGAGTTGTTCGGCCGCACGCTGACGAAGGTGGCGACATTGTTGCTGCAAAGGAAGTCGCCGATCATGCTCGGCAGCGGGAAATCGGTGAGCCCGTCGCTGTAATTGGCGAGGAACACGTCCTCGTCGCGCAGGAAGGAGCGCACTGCCATCAGACGCTCGCCGATATTGGCGTGCATGCCGGTGTCGACGAAAGTGATGCGCCAGTCGTCGATGTCCTTCTGCAACAGCTCGATGCGTTGCCCGCCTTGCGACAGCACGAAATCGTTCGAGCGGCATTCGTTGTAGTTGAGGAAATAATCCTTGATGACGTCGCCCTTGTAGCCGAGGCACAGCACGAAATCGCGATGGCCGAAATGGGCGTAGTATTTCATCACCCACCAGATCAGCGGGCGGTAGCCGATCTGCACCATCGGCTTGGGGATCGTTTCCGAATAATCGCGCAGCCGCATACCGAGGCCGCCGCAGAACAGAACCACGCGCATCGCTCACCTCGTCGCTTGAACCATCACGCACCTCAGGGATAGACCCGCACTTCCGGGATCGGCACGACGAACTGTCCACCCCAGCCGCGGATGAACGCCATCTGCGCCATGATCTCCTCCCGCAGATTCCACGCCAGGATCAGCAGGTAGTCGGGGCGCGTCTCGGCGATGCGCTCCGGCGGCAGGACGGGGATGTGCGTGCCCGGCAGGAAGCGGCCGTGCTTGTAGGGATTGCGGTCGACCGTGTAGTCGACGAAATCGCCGCGGATGCCGCAATAATTCAGGAGCGTGTTGCCCTTGCCGGGAGCGCCGTACCCCACCACCGACTTGCCGGCGCGCTTCGCGGCGATGAGGAATTCGAGCAAGCGCCGCTTGGTCTCCTTCACCTTCTCGGCGAAGGCGGGGTAGGTGGCGAGGTCGCGCAGCCCGGCGTCGTGCTCGCGCTCGACCAGCTTGCCCACGCTCGGCAGCGTCGGCTGCGTCGCATCGTCGGCGTGGCAGACGAACAGCCTGAGCGAACCGCCATGCGTCCACAGCTCCTCGACGTCGAAGACGCGCAAGCCGTGCGTCGCGAGCATGCGCTCCGCCGCCATCAGCGAGAAGTACCAGAAATGCTCGTGATAGATCGTGTCGAACTGGTTCTCCTCGATGAGGCGCAGCAAATGCGGGAACTCGAAGGTGGCGACGCCGCGCGGGCGCAGCAGGATCGGCACGCCCGCCAGGAAGTCGTTGAGGTCGGGCACCTGCGCCAGCACGTTGTTGCCGATGATGAGATCGGCGAGCATGCCGCGGTCGACGAGCTGGCGCGCCGTGTCCTTGTTGAAGAAGCGTGCCAAGGTCGGCACGCCGCGCGTTTCCGCCGCCTTGGCCACGTTCTCGGCCGGGTCGATGCCGAGCACGGGGTAGCCCTGCTTGACGAAGAACTGCAGCAGGTAGCCGTCATTGCTGGCGAGCTCGACGACGCGGCCCTCGCGCGACAGCTTGAAGCGCTCGATCGCCATGTCGACATAGCGCCGCGCATGCGACAGCCACGCCTCGGAATAGGACGAGAAATAGGCGTATTCGCGGAAGATGTGCTCGGGCGCCACGTATTCCTTCACCTGCGCCAGGAAGCACGCGCCGCACACCATCACCTTGAGCGGATAGAACGGCTCCATCGCGTCGATCTGGTCGGCGGCGAGGAAGCTCTCGCACAGCGGCGACATGCCGAGATCGACGAAATCGTGCAGCGCGCCGCCGCAGAACCGGCAGCTGTCGGCGCGGCGCTCGGCGCTCTTGGTGGCTGAGAGGGGGGCTGCGGCCGACGCAACATCGAGCCCGCCGCCGTCGGCGCGCTCGACGGAGGACACGGTCGGAAGATCAAGGATCATGCTTCCCTCGCCAGAGAACTCCACCGCGGCAAAGGAACGCCTTTTGCCCTAGATTGTTCCGCGCCCGGGCAAATTTCGCGTCCGGCGCGAGACGAATGCGCGAGCACAAAGCTTTTCCGTAGGCCGCCGGTCTGCCGCATAGTCTTGCTCCAAGCTCCACCGCCGCAGGGACGAGATCGCGATGCCCGCCGCAGACAAGCCGACCGTGACCAGCCTGGCCGCTTCTATGGCGGCGGGACGCACCACCAGCCGCGCGCTGGTCGAGGAAGCACTCGCGCGCATCGCCGATCCCGGCGGCGAGGGCCGCCGCTGCTTCGTGCGCGTCTACGCCGACAGCGCGCGCAAGGCGGCGGATGCGCAGGACCAGCTCCGCGCCGCCGGCTATGTCGTCTCGCCGCTGGCGGGCCTGCCGGTGTCGATCAAGGATCTGTTCGACGTCGCTGGCGAGCGGACGCTGGCCGGGTCCAAGGCGCTCGACGACCGCCCGCCGGCGGCGCGCGATGCTGCGATCGTCACCCGGCTTCGGGCCGCCGGAGCCGTGCTCATCGGCCGCACCAACATGACCGAGTTCGCCTTTTCCGGCGTCGGCATCAACCCGCATTACGGCACGCCCGGCAATCCCTTCGACCGCCAGCGCATCCCCGGCGGCTCGTCCTCGGGCGCGCCGATCTCCGTCATGGACGGCTTCGCCGCGGTGGCGATCGGTACCGACACCGGCGGGTCGGTGCGCATCCCGGCGGCGCTGTGCGGCACGGTCGGGTTCAAGCCGACGCAGAAACGCGTGCCGCGCGACGGGGCGGTGCCGCTGTCGACGACGCTCGATTCCGTTGGTCCGTTTGGCCGCAGCGTCGCCTGCTGCGCCATCGCCGACGCGGTGCTGGCGGGCGAGCCGCCGACGCTGCCGCCCGCGGTGCCGATCGCGGCGCAGCGCCTGGGCGTGCCGCGGACGCTCGTCCTCGACGACCTCGAGCCGGCGGTGGCGACGGCCTTCGAGCGCGCCTGCGCCGTGCTGTCGCGCGCCGGCGCCCGGCTCGTCGAGCTGCCGCTCGCCGAACTCGGCGACTATGGCGCGATCAACGCCAAGGGCGGCTTCTCGCCGCCCGAGGCCTATGCGTGGCATGCCCCGCTGATCGACCGGCGCGGCGCCGAGTACGACCCGCGCGTGCGCCTGCGCATCGAGCGCGGCCGCGCCATGAGCGCCGCCGAATATGTCACCTTGTCGCAGCAGCGCGGCGAGTTCATCGCCGCGATCGACGCGCGCACCGCCGAGTTCGACGCGCTGCTCATGCCGACCGTGCCGATCACGGCGCCGCCGATCGCCGCCTTCGACAAGGACGAGGATTACTGGCGCCTCAACGGCCGATTGCTGCGCAATACCGCCATCGTCAATTTCCTCGACCGCTGCGCCGTCACGCTGCCGATCCATCGGCCGGGCACGGTGCCGGTCGGGCTGATGATCGTCGGCCGGCATGGCGACGACCGCCGCCTTCTCGGCATGGCGCTGGCGCTGGAAGCAGCGATCGAGGACGAGCGCGGGAGCTGAGCGGCGTGGCCCGGCATTGCCGCAGCGCCGGGTGTGCTCTACCTAAATGGGCGATACCGTGAGGGAACCCGTGCTGGCAACGGCGAGGTTATTGCGCGCGCTCGCGGCGCTCATCGGCTTGGCGCTGCTGGTCGGCTGCGCCACCGGCCCGCAGCTGCCGCTACTGACGCCGCTCGCGGTCGGCGGCGACTTCGGCTATGCCGAGACGCCGCTCGGCAACGACCGCCACGCCGTCACCTATGTCGCACCGCCGCGGCTCACCAGCCCCTATGGCACGGCGCGCGAGTCCGATGCGCAGGCCGCGCGCACGCTGGCGTTCGACATGGCGGTATGGCGGGCGGCGCAGATCGCGCAGGCGCAGGGCTTCGCCGGGTTCCGCATCATCGACCGCCGCTCGGATGTCGATACTTATCCCGATCCGTTCTACGACCCTTGGGATCCGTGGCCGTGCTGGCAGTGCCGGCGCTTCGGCTTTCCCTACTATCCCGACCCCTACCGCGGTTCCCCTTACGTCTACCTCCAGGCGCGCGTCACCGTCACGATGCTGATGCTGCACGACCCTGGCCCCGGCGACTACAAGGCGGACGATGCGATCGCACAGCTTCGGCGCACCTACCCCGGCGCCGACGGCGTGCCGCCGCCGCCCAGCTGATAAAGAAGCGGCGCGGCCCGGAACCGCCCGAGCCGCGCCATCGCCGAGCAAGACGAGAGCTTAGCGGCCGCCGCCGCCCGGGCCGCCGCCGGCTTGACCGGTCGTGCTGCCGGAATTCTGCATGCCCGGCGCAATCTGGCTGTTCGAGCCCGGCGGGTTGTCGCCGGTCGCGGTGCCTGTCGTCGTGTTGGCGGTCGGGTTGGACATGGACGGCGTGCCGGTGCCGGCCGTGCTCTTCCACCGGCAGCGATCGGTGGTTTGGTTAGCCCCGCATCTTTGGCGAACGATCCGCAGCGACCGCCGCTCCCCATGAAACCGGCGGCTGCGCAGCCGGTCGGCCGCGACCGGAGCGCGCGACCGTGAGAACCGATGCGGAACGATTTGGTCCTAGCGGCAGCTTTCGCCGTCGAGCAGGACGGCGCGGCCGCGCAAGCTGCTGCGCAGGATGGTCAGCACGTCGCCGACCGTCTTGCCGCTGGCGAGGCGATGGCGGCCGCTCAGCAGGGTGAAGTCGCCGTGGCGGCCCAGCCCCGGCGCCGTCTTGACGATGGTATAGAGGGCGCATTCCTGGGTGTGACGGAACACCGCGAACAGCGCCGCGCCGTCGCGCTGGTCGATGGCGTAGTCGCGCCACTCGCCGCGTGCGACTTGGCGGCTGTAGAGGGCGAGGAGCTGGTTGAGCTCGGCGCGGCTGAAGAAAACAGCCCTCGACCTGCGCCGGTAATCGTGCAGGCGGAGAACTGTCGCCATCTGCCGGGTCTGGAGATCGTCGGTCATGCGGCGGTGCGACGACCAGTTTTCCCCATTTCGCGCGACAGGTCCAGCACCAAACCCGCTCGCACACGCCTTGCAGCGCGGTTTGCCTCGACCCGGTCGAGCGGCTATGTTAGCGCCGCTTTAGGTGCGTCCGGAGCGTTTTGTGAGCGATATTTTCCAGGAAATCGACGAAGAACTGCGGCGCGAGAACTTCGCCAAGCTGTGGCAGCGCTATGGCGCCTATGTCATCGGCCTCGCCGTCCTGATCGTCGTTGCCGTCGCGGCCGCGGCGGGTTGGCGCGCGTATCAGCTGCGCGTGCACCAGGTCGAGGGCGAGCGCTATTCGCTCGCGCTCGATCTCGCGCGCCAGGGCAAGGACATGGATGCGACGGATGTCTTCGCCGAGCTCGGACGCCAGGCGCATGGCGGCCACGCGACGCTGGCACGGCTCGAGGAGGCTGCGCTCAAGGCGAAGCGCGGCGACACCAAGGGCGCGGTGGCCGTCTATGACGCGCTCGCTGCCGACGGCGCCGCCGATCCCGCCTATCGCGATCTCGCCAGGCTGCTGGCGGCGCAATACGAGCTCAAGGACGGCGACCCCAAAGCGGTCATCGCCCGGGTGGCGCCGCTCACTTCCGCGACGAGCGCCTGGCACCCGACGGCGCTCGAGCTGATGGCGCTGGCCCAGCTCAAGGCCGGCAACAAGGCGGAGGCGCGCGCCGTCTATCAGCGCATCACCGACGATCTGGCGGCGCCGCAAGGCTTGCGCGCCCGCGCCGCCGAAATGGCAGCGGCGCTCGCCGAGTGAGCGCAAGGACGACGGCGGTGACGGGTCTTCCGGCGAGAGCGGCGCTGCTTGTGCTCGTCCTGGCGCTGGGCGGCTGCGACTGGCTCGGCGGGCTGTTCGAAGAGAGCAACAAGGTTCATCTCAAGGGCGACCGCATCTCGGTGCTCGGCCTGGAGCGGCGCCTCGAGCCCGACCCGAAGCTGGCGGCGAGCGAAGTGCGCCTGCCGCCGGCGACCGCCAATGCGGATTGGCCGCAGCCCGGCGGCAATCCCAGCCACGCGATGCAGCATCTCGCCTTCGCCGGCGCGCTGCACAAGGCGTGGCGCACGGGCATCGGCGACGGCGCCTCGCGCTATGGCCGCGTGCTGTCGCAGCCGATCGTCGCCGACGGCGCCGTGTTCGGTATGGACGCGCAGGATGTCGTGGTCGCGCTCGACGCCAAGACCGGGCGCGAGCTGTGGGAGAACGACGTGAAGCCCGACGCGGAGCGTGATCACGCTTTCGGCGGCGGCCTTGCCGCGGCCAAGGGTCGCGTCTTCGTCACCACCGGCTACGGGCAGGTGCTGGCGCTCGACGCCAAGACCGGCCGCGAGCTGTGGCGGCAACAGGTGGCGGCGCCGATGCGCGGCGCGCCGACCGTGGCCGACAACCGCGTCTTCGTCATCACCGTCGAGAACCAGCTCGACGTCCTGTCGGCCGAGGACGGGCACCGGCTGTGGACGCATAGCGGCATTCCCGAGACCGCCGGGCTGCTGGGCGCCGCGAGCCCGGCGGTCGAGGGCGACATCGTCGTCGTGCCGTACAGCTCCGGCGAGATCTTCGCGCTGCGCACCGAAAACGGCCGGCCGCTGTGGACTGACAACCTCGCGACGGCGCGGCCGCTCGGCGCGCTCTCGACGCTGGCCGATATTCGCGGCCGGCCGGTGATCGACCGTGGCCGCGTGTTTGCGCTGAGCCATAGCGGGCGCATGGTGGCGATCGACCTGCGCACCGGCGATCGCGTCTGGGAGCAGGAGATCGGCGGGACGCATGGGGCCTGGATCGCCGGCGACTATATCTATGTTCTCGCCGACGACGTCGATCTGCTGTGTCTGCAGCGCGACGACGGCCGCGTGCGCTGGGCGCACGATCTGCCGCGCTACGAGGACGCGCAAAAGAAGAAGGATCCGGTGCGCTGGGCCGGCCCGGTGCTGGCGGGCGACAAGCTGATCGTCGTCGCCTCCAACGGCGACGCGCTTGCGGTCTCGCCCTATACCGGCGCCACGGTCGGGCAGTTCACGCTGCCGGACGGCGTCTTCGTCGATCCGATCGTCGCCGGTGGCACGCTGTACGTTCTGACCGACGAGGCGGACCTGATTGCGCTTCGTTGACCGGCGCCGGAGGGAGCCATGGCGCTTAAGGTCGCCATCGTCGGGCGGCCCAATGTCGGCAAGTCGACGCTGTTCAACCGTCTGGTCGGGCAGAAGCTGGCGCTCGTCGACGACACGCCCGGCGTGACGCGCGACCGCCGCGAGGGCGACGCGGCGCTCGGTGACCTGCGCTTTCGCGTCATCGACACCGCCGGCCTCGACGAGGCGGACGAAGGCAGCCTCGGCGCGCGCATGCAGGAGCAGACGACGCGCGCGCTTGCCGATGCCGATGTCGCGCTTTTCATCGTCGACGCGCGCGACGGCATCACGCCGCTCGATCGCCATTTCGCCGAGCTGCTGCGCCGCGGTGCGGCACCGGTGGTGCTCGTCGCCAACAAGGCCGAGGGCCGCGGCGGCGGGAGCGGCGCCTACGAGGCCTTCGCCCTCGGCCTGGGCGAGCCCATCGCGATCTCGGCCGAGCATGGCGACGGCATGGCCGAGCTTTATGCCGTGCTCGCGCCCTACGCCGACCAGGCGGCCGCCGGCGCGGGCGAGGCCGCGGCGACGGAGCGGCCGCTGCAGCTCGCCGTCATCGGCCGCCCCAATGTCGGCAAGTCGACGCTGGTGAACCGGCTGCTCGGCGAGGAGCGGCTGCTGACCGGGCCCGAGGCGGGCATCACCCGCGACGCCATCGCCACGCGCTGGAATTGGCAAGGGCGCGCGGTGCGGCTCATCGACACCGCCGGCTTGCGCCGCCGCCCCAAGGTCGAGGAGAAGCTCGAGAAGCTATCGGTCGCCGACACGCTGCGCGCCATTCGCTTCGCCGAGGTGGTGGTGCTGGTGATCGACGCGACGCAGATGCTGGAGAAGCAGGATCTCACCATCGCGCATATGGTGGAGGAGGAGGGCCGCGCCCTGGTGATTGCCGTCAACAAATGGGATCTGGTCGAGGACAAGTCGGCGGCGCTGGGCCGGCTCAAGGATCGGCTCCAGACTTCGCTGCCGCAGCTCCACGGCGTGCGCTTCGTTCTGCTGGCGGCGCTGACGGGGGCGGGGATGGCGAAGCTCATGCCGGTGGTGATGTCGACCCATGAGGCGTGGAACCGCCGCGTCTCGACGCCGCGCCTCAACCGCTGGCTCCGGGTTGTGCAGGAGCGCCATCCGCCGCCGCTGGTCAAGGGCAGGCGCCTCAAGCTGCGCTACATGACGCAGGCGAATATCCGCCCGCCCACCTTCGCGCTCTTCGCGGCGACACCCGCCGCGCTGCCGGACAGTTACCGGCGCTATCTCGTCAACCAGCTGCGCGAGGATTTCGAGCTGCCGGGCGTGCCCATCCGCATCATGCTGCGCAAGGGCGAGAACCCCTACGCCGGCCGCGAATAGCCGCGCTATTTCACCTATTTCAGAGTGTCGAGATAGGCGAACAGATCGTCCTTCGATACGATCCAGGCGCCGCTGTCCTTGCTGCGTTCTTTGTGTATCGATTCCGGCCATGAGCTTGGCAACGGCGCCTCCATGATGACGCCTTTCGCGCCGATCTCCCAAGCACCGTCGTAGTCGAGTCCCGGAAGAAGACCGTTGCACGTGATGAATTCGAGTGCTGCGGCTTGCGGCAAGTCCTTGGGAATCACCCACAGAGCCCCGGGCAAATCGATATCGTGGTAGATGTCGTAAATCTTTTTGGCATCGCCGTAGTGCCGCAGTACCGCCAGATACTGTTTGCCGGGCGACAGTCCGTCACGGTGGCCGAAACGGAGCTGCGCCGAGCCGCTATTCTGCGCCCCGGTCTTGAACGCCCGGACGATCGTCGCTCGATAGCGAGTTCCGCATTCTCTGCCGAACGAGAATTCCGCCTCCGCGTCATCTATGTAAATCGCCGCGAGTATATCGGCCTCCTGGTAAATCTCTGCGAGGGAAGCCACCCAAACCATGTGCGCAACCGACGGAGTCGCAAGAAAAGCAATGTACGCGATCAGCAGCGCACGTTCGAACCATCTGCTAGCCGCGGGGCGCATTTATCGTGTTTCGCTTTGCGTAACTTCTGAATTCCTCTGGAATTGGAATGCCGGTTATTCGTGCCGCGATCTCATTGGCGTTTCGTTCTCGCTCTCTTGGCGGTGTCGCGGCATTTTCAGGGAGCGTATGGGCGAATTCATGGGCGACGAAAAATCGATATTTCTCGGGAGTCCAACCCTTCGCCGCGTCAGGATAGAACACCGTCAGACTGCCGTCTGGAGAATAGATGGTTTGTCCGAGCGAGTGCTTCGACGGACCAAAATCAGGGGGAGAGTCCGAATATATGATCTTCCACTTGTTGTAAAACTCTCGATATTGCGCATTCTGTGGCTCGTTGATCTTAGATTCCAGAAATTCCAGCCCGTCCTTTACATGAGCCGGCAGGTTATCTGGAATACCGTCCCTGCCGAGGACGCTCGGCGCGGTCGCGTCAGCCAATAGCGCTCCGCTATCGTTTGTCCTTTCTGCGCTACCGTCGGAGTCCCGTGGCCTGAACAGGCCGCCCTGGCTGTCGGGAGCGCCAGCAGGCCATTTTGGATGTTTCGCCGGATCGAAGGCTCCTCTGAGGATGCCGGCTCTAAAAAGCTCGACGGCGAGTCGCGCAACCTCGCCATCGGTTCTGGCGCTCTTGGCAAGGGGCGGCAGGTCAGGCAGCCGGAGCTGCACGGTGGCGATCTGGGCAAAGGCCATGTCGCGCCGTTTCAGGCCACCGGCGATCGCCGCCAGTCCGCCCGCTTTGGCGGCCATGTCAATGGGGAGCCCGAAAGCTTCGCTCAGCTCGGCATTGATCTCGGCAATGGGGCGCGGCGCCCATGCCTCCTTGCCGCCATCTTCGGAACGCGCGAGGAGCGGAACCGGTCCGAAGAATGCTCCTTCGGCGCCGCAGCTCAGGCCATGGGCGTCGCGGTCGGGCGAGAGCCGGAACCAAGTCAGTTCCTCGAGTTTTCTCATGTTCTGCCCCCGGCCGTTGGCAAGAACATATAGTGAACGTTTATCTGTCCGTCAAGCCCGCGCCGACGCGGGAGTCGGGGCCTGAGGAGCACGGAGAAATCGCCCCGCTCAGGACTGCAAGATCTCGCCGTTATGCGGGCAATCGGCTGCGGCGGCGCGGAGGAAGGGCTCCGTCACTTCCTCGGGCGCCTTGAGCCGCGCGCGGTCCTCGCCGGGAAAGCCGTGGGCGCGCAGATTCGTGCGGACGATGCCGGGATCGACGAGGTTCACCTTGAGATTCGTCTTGGCGACTTCGCCGGCATAGATCCGCACCATCGTCTCGAGCGCCGCCTTGCTGGCGGCACAGGCGCCCCAATAAGGGACGGCGTCGCGCGCCGCGGCGCAGGTGGTGAAGATGGCGCGGCCCGCCGGCGACAGGCGCAGCAGCGGGTCGAGCGCGCGGATGAGGCGCCAGTTCGCGGTGAGGTTGACGTCCATCACCTCGGCCCAAACCCTGGGCTCGAAATGCCCCAGGGGCGAGAGCGAGCCCAGCACGCCGGCATTGCCGACGAGCACGTCGAGCCGGCCGAAGCGCTCATAGAGCGCGGCGCCCATCTGGTCGATCTTGTCGAAGTCGCGCAAATCGAGCGGCAACAGCGTCGCCGCGCTGCCGGCGGCGCGGATCTCGTCGTCGAGCTCCTCGAGCGCGCCCACGGTGCGCGCCACCAGGATCACCTGCGCGCCCTCGGCGGCGAAGCGCTTCGCCACCGCCGCGCCGATGCCGCGCGACGCGCCGGTGATGAGGGCGAGCCGTCCGGCGAGGCGTTTGGTGATGCTTGTCATCAGTGCTGCAGCGAGGTTGCAATGCCGCTCGTGCGTCCTTCGACAGGCTCAGGATGAGGCGACATCGGGTCGGGCATCGACCGATGATGCCGGAAAGAAAAGTGCCTCATCCTGAGCCTGTCGAAGGACGCGTGATCGTTTTGCAGCGACCGGATGTCACGCCGTCTCGGCGAGGAGCGACAGCTGGGTCGAGACCTTGCCGGCATCGTGATCGACGAGGGCGATCGGATAGTCGCCGCTGAAGCAGGCGTCGCAGAATTTGGGCGCGGCGGGATCGCGGCGCGCCTCGCCCATGGCGCGATAGAGCCCGTCGATCGAGATGAAGGCGAGGCTGTCGGCGCCGATGAAGCGCGCCATCTCCGGCACGTCCATGTGCGAGGCGAGCAGCTTATCGCGCTCGGGCGTGGCGATGCCGTAGAAGCAGGAATGGCTGGTGGGCGGGCTCGAGATGCGCATATGCACCTCGCTGGCGCCGGCCTGGCGCACCATCTCGACGATCTTGGTCGAGGTGGTGCCGCGCACGATCGAGTCGTCGACGAGGACGACGCGCTTGCCCTGCAGCTTGGCGCGGTTGGCGTTGTGCTTGAGCTTGACGCCGAGGTGGCGGATCTGGTCGGTCGGCTCGATGAAGGTGCGGCCGACATAATGGTTGCGGATGATGCCGAGCTCGAAGGGCAGGCCGCTCTCCTGCGAATATCCCAGCGCCGCCGGCACGCCCGAATCGGGGACGGGTACGACGATGTCGGCGGCGATCTGGCTCTCGCGCGCGAGCTCGGCGCCGATGCGCTTGCGCACCTCGTAGATGTTGTGGCCGTCGACGACGCTGTCGGGCCGCGCGAAGTAGATGTATTCGAAGACGCAGAAGCGCTTGCGCGCGCGCTCGAAGGGCTTGGTGCTCTGCACGCCCAGCGCGTTGACGGTGACGATCTCGCCCGGCTCGACGTCGCGCACGAACTGCGCGCCGATGATGTCGAGCGCGCAAGTCTCCGAGGCCAGGATCCAGGCATCGCCGAGCCGGCCCAGCACCAGCGGCCGGACGCCCAGCGGGTCGCGCACGCCGATCACGCCGTCCTGGGTCAGCGCCACCAGCGAATAGGCGCCCTCGACCTGGCGCAGCGCGTCGATCATGCGTTCCTCGACGGTGTGCTTGAGGCTGGTGGCGATGAGGTGGTTGATGACTTCGGTGTCGCTGGTCGTCTGGAACAGGCAGCCGCGGCGCATGAGCTGCCGGCGCAGGTGATAGGAATTGGTGAGGTTGCCGTTGTGGCAGATGGCGAGGCCGCCGAAATCGAAATCGTTGAACAGCGGCTGGACGTTGCGCATGGCCACCTCGCCGGTGGTGGCGTAGCGGACATGGCCGATGGCGGAGTGGCCCTTAAGGCGGCCGATCACTTCCTTGGAGCTGAAATGCTCGCCCACGAGTCCCATGGCGCGATGGGCGGGGAATTCCTTGCCGTCATAGGTGACGATGCCGGCGGCCTCCTGGCCGCGATGCTGGAGCGCGTGCAGCCCCAACGCCACCAGCGTGGCCGCCTCGACATGGCCGAAGACGCCGAAGACGCCGCATTCCTCCCGCAGATGATCATCGTCCAGGGGATTCGTGGTCAGCATCAAGCTGCCTTTCAAAGGAGCGCCGCGGCTGCGCTAGAGATGGGGATCGGCGGGTCCGATGTCGAGCTTGCTTCTACACGCAACCGTGTTCCCGCGCCAGGGGGTTGCGGCACCTATTGCGAGTCTTGTCGCTGTTGGATCAACCGGTTGAGCTCGTTCTGGTCGTCCGGGCTGTAGACCCGGCCACGCTCGCGCTCCGCCTCGGCCGGGCCGCGCGGCTTGCTCAAGGCGCGGATGGCGCCGGCGGCTTCTTCGATCTGCGCGGCGCCCGGCCGGGTGTTCCGCACGGCGGCCGCCGCCCGGTCGCGGTAGGCGGCCGGTACCAGCGCGCGCAGCCGATCGGCGCCGGTCTCGAGGAACGGCAGGGTCCGTGCGTGGACCATCCAGCCGGGCTGTTGCTGGTTTTCGGCCGGCAAAGCCCAGGAGAGCGCGAGATAGCCGAGACAGACCAGCACCACGCCGCGCGCCAGGCCGAAGATGAGGCCAAGCGTGCGATCGACCGGCGAAAGGAAGCTTTGCTTGATGCGCCGCGACAGACGCGAAGTGACGAGCGACAGCAGGATGAGAATGGCCAGGAAGAGGACGATGCCCCCGACCGCCTCGGTGACGGGCCCCTTGGGCAGGAGCCGGCCCGCGGCGGGCAGGAGATAGGCCGAGCCGTAGAGCGCCGCGAAGGCGGCGCCGATCCAGGCGACGATCGACAGCGCCTCCTTGACGAAGCCGCGCGCGAAGGCGAACACCCCGGACATCACGATCACCGTCACCACGGCGAGGTCCAGCCCGTTCATCGCGGCGCCCCCGGCGCGGCGAGGCTGTGCGGGGCGCGGCGGGGCTCGCCGTCGAGCTGCTCCACGAGATGGCGCAGGTGCCGGATTTCGCGGCGGGCGACGCCGCCTGCCGGCTCGCGCTCCTTGCCTCGGCCGCGCAAGGGCGGCACCAGCGCCGCGGTGAAGCCGAGCTTGCCGGCTTCCTTGAGGCGCGCCTCGGCCTGGCCCACCGGCCGCACTTCGCCCGACAGGCCGATCTCGCCGAAGATCACCGTCTCGGCCGGGACCGGGCGCAAGCTGAGCGCCGAGACCAGCGCCGCCGCCACGGCAAGGTCGGCGGCGGGCTCGGCGATGCGCAGGCCGCCGGCGACGTTGAGATAGACGTCGCTGCCGCCGATCTGCACGCCGCAGCGCGCCTCGAGCACGGCCAGGATCATGGCGAGGCGGCTGCTGTCCCAGCCGACCACGGCGCGGCGCGGCGTGCCCAGCGGTGAGGGCGCCACCAGCGCCTGGATCTCCACCAGCACCGGCCGCGTCCCTTCCATGCCGGCGAAGACGGCGGCGCCGGAGACGTCGCCCTGGCGCTCGGCGAGGAAGAGCGCCGACGGGTTCGGGACCTCGGCCAAGCCCGCATCGGTCATCTCGAAGACGCCGATCTCGTCGGTCGGGCCGAAGCGGTTCTTGACCGCGCGCAGGATGCGGAACTGGTGGCCGCGCTCACCCTCGAAATAGAGCACGGTGTCGACCATGTGCTCGAGGACGCGCGGGCCGGCGATGAGGCCTTCCTTGGTGACGTGGCCGACGAGGACGACGCAGAAGCCGCGCTGCTTGGCGAGGCGGATGAGCTCCTGCGCCGAGGCGCGCACCTGGCTTACCGTGCCGGGCGCGCTGTCGAGCGTGTCGACATACATGGTCTGGATCGAATCGACGACGACGACATCGGGCGGCTCGGCATGGTCGAGCGAGGCGACGATGTCGCGGACGCTGGTGGCGGCGGCCAGCTGCACCGGCGCGGCGGCGACGGCGAGTCGCGCCGCGCGCAGCCGCACCTGGTCGAGCGACTCCTCGCCCGAGATGTAGGCGCAGCGCAGCCGCTCGCCGGCCTTGCCGGCGCTGAGCGCCGCCACGACCTGCAACAGCACGGTTGATTTTCCGATGCCGGGATCGCCGCCCACCAGCAGGGCCGAGCCTGGCACCAGCCCGCCGCCGCACACGCGGTCGAACTCGGCCATGCCGGAGAGCCGCCGCGCCATGGCCTGGGCGACGCCGTCGAGCCCGACGAAGGCGAGCTTCCTGCCCTTCCCGCTGCCCAGCCCCTTGGGCGCGCTCTCGCGTACCGCCTCTTCGACCAGCGTGTTCCAGCCGCCGCAATCGTCGCAGCGCCCGGCCCATTTGGGCTGCGCCGTGCCGCATTGCTGGCAGACATAGCGGGCCAGGGCGCGTGCCATCCTCAGGCTCTAACGCTACTCAAAGGGCACGCACCTCCATCTTGATCGGGCCCTCGGCGCGGCCATGGATGAACTGGTCGACGTAAGGGTTGCCCGACCGGTCGATCTCGTCCTTGAGACCGGACCAGATGATACGCCCTTTGTAGATCATGGCGATACGGTCGGCGATCTTGCGCACGCTCGCCATGTCGTGGGTGATGGAGACGGCGGTGGCGCCGAGATCGCGGACGCATTGAACGATCAGGTTGTTGATGACGTCGGCCATGATCGGGTCGAGCCCGGTGGTCGGCTCGTCGAAGATGATGATATCGGGCTCGGTGGCGATGGCGCGCGCCAAGCCGACGCGCTTCTGCATGCCGCCTGACAGCTCCGAGGGCCGCAGCTCGCCCACTTCCGGCCCCAGCCCGACATTGGCGAGCTTGGCGAGGGCGATCTCCTTGGCCTGTTGGCGCTCCAGGCCGCGGCCTTGGATCAGCGCAAAGGCGACATTCTCCCAGACCGGCAGCGAATCGAACAGCGCCGCGCCCTGGAACAGCATGCCGAATTTCTGCATGAGCTTCTCGCGCTCGCTCGTGGGCATGCCGACCACTTCCTGGCCGTCGATCTTGATCGAGCCGGCATCGGGCTCGAGGAGGCCGAGGATGCATTTCACCATGACCGACTTGCCCGTGCCGGAGCCGCCGATGACGACGAGACTTTCGCCGGTGACGACATCGAGGTCGATCCCGTCGAGCACGAGCTTCGGCCCGAAGGACTTCCGCAAGCCGCGCACCGAGATTTTCGGGGTCGCGCTCATTCCGAGAAGAGGATCGCTGTGAGCAGGTAGTTGCAGAGCAGGATCATGATCGAGGCCGATACGACCGAGTAGGTCGTCGCCGCGCCGACGCCCTGCGCGCCGCCGCGCGAGTGGTAGCCGTGATAACAGCCCATCAGGGCGACGATGAAGCCGAACGCGGCGGCCTTGATCAGACCCGACACGACGTCGTCCGTGCGCAGGTAGTCGGATGTCTGGTTGAGATAGGCGGACGGGTTGAAGCCGAGCTTGTAGGTGCTGACGAGAAAGCCGCCGAACACGCCGATGATGTCCGCCACCAGCACCAGCACCGGCAGCATCGCCGTGCCGGCGAGCAGCCGCGGCACCACGAGGTAGTTGAAAGGATTGGTCGAGAGCGTGGACATCGCGTCGATCTGGTCGGTGACGCGCATGGTGCCGATCTCGGCGGCGATCGACGCGCCGATGCGGCCCGCCACCATGAGGCCGGCGATCACCGGCCCCAATTCGCGCGTCATCGACAGCACCACAACCGTGGCGACGGCGCCCTCGGCGGCGAATCGGCTGAACCCGGTATGCGTCTGCAGCGCCAGCACCATCCCGGTGAAGATCGCGGTGAGCCCGACCACCGGCAGCGAGTAATAGCCGATGTCGATCATCTGCTGCGCGATGAGGCGCAGGTAGAAGGGCGGGCGGAAGCAATGGCTCAGCGCCGTTCCCGTGAACAGCGCCAAGCGACCGCTGGTGCCCAGGAACAACAGCACGACATGGCCGACGCGGGCGAGAAACTCGAGCACGTTCACCTGGCTCCGCCGCGATAGATGCGGTGATGGCGGCGGCCGAGGGCGGTCAGGATCTCGTAGGCGATCGTGCCGGCGGCGGCGGCGACGTCGTCGACGCCGTGCTGCTCATCGATGAGGTCGACGTAGTCTCCCGGGCGGGTCAGCGCTGGATCGATGCCCGTCACGTCGAGCGTCATAAGGTCCATCGAGATGCGTCCGATGACGGGGACACGCTGGCCTGCGATACCGGCGCTGCTGTGAGGGCTCGACGAGCGCAGCCAGCCATCGGCATAACCAACCGCCACCGTGGCGATGCGGCCAGCGCGCTCCATGCGGTGCGCCGCACCATAACCAACGGTCGCCGCGCTGTCAACGTCACGCACTTGCAGGATTTTGCCTTTGAGGCGAACGACTTGCGTCATGGAGTTGGGTTGGCCTGGAGTCGGGTTCGCGCCGTAGAGCGCGACACCCGGACGGACGATGTCGAAATGGTAGTCGGCGCCGAGAAAGATGCCGGACGAGGCGGCGAGCGAGGCCGGCGCGCGCGGCAGCGCGGCGCGCGCGGAGCGAAATGCCGCGAGCTGCCGCGCATTGAGCGGGTGCGCCGGCTCGTCGGCGCAGGCGAGATGGCTCATCACCGCGCGCAGATTGAGGCCCGCGAGCATCTGCGGCGCAGCGCCGAGGCGGGCGACATCGGCCGGCGCGAGCCCGAGCCGCGCCATGCCGGTATCGATGTGGAGGATGGCGGGGAGCGCGCGCGTGTCGGCCGCGTCGCGCCACGCGGCGACCTGGCCGAGCTCATTGAGCACCGGCACGAGCCGCGCCTGGCGGAAGTCGCCGCTCGTGCCCGGCAGCAGCCCGTTGAACACGGCGATCTCGACCGCAGGCAGCAGGCGGCGCAGCGCCAAGCCTTCGTCGAGCGTTGCGACGAAAAAAAGCGTGCAGCCGGCTTCCGCCAGCGCCGGCGCGACCTGCGCCATGCCGAGCCCGTAGGCGTCGGCCTTCACCACCGCGGCGGCGCGCGCCGGCGATGCGAGGCGCGCGCCGAGCCGGCGCCAATTCTCGGCGATGGCGGCGAGATCGATGTCCAGCACGCCGCCGGCGCGCGCCGGCGGCGGCGGGTCAGAGCGGGCCATCGGGGAGGTGGTCGCTGCGCACGAAATTGTCGAACCGGGTGGTCTCGCCGTCGAAGCGCAGCGTCACCTTGCCGATCGGCCCGTGGCGCTGCTTGGCGATGAGCACTTCACCGGTGCCGCTCACTTCGGCCAGCCGCTTGTGCCAATGTTCGTAGCGCTCGTTGAACTTGTCGTCGCTCTCCTCGGTCCGCCGCATTGGCTCGCCGCGGCTCAGATAGTATTCCTCGCGGAAGACGAACATGACCACGTCGGCGTCCTGCTCGATCGAGCCGGATTCGCGCAGGTCGGCGAGCTGCGGGCGCTTGTCGTCGCGGTTCTCGACGGCACGCGAGAGCTGCGACAGCGCCAGCACGGGAACGTTGAGCTCCTTGGCGAGCGCCTTCAAGCCGCGGGTGATCTCCGAGATCTCCTGCACGCGATTCTCGGCGCCGCGGCCCTCGCCCCCGCCGCGCAGCAATTGCAGGTAGTCGACGATGATGAGTCCCAGGCCTTGCTGGCGCATGAGGCGGCGCGCCCGGGTGCGCAGCCCGGTGATGGTGAGGGCGGGCGTGTCGTCGATGAACAGCGGCACCGAGGCGAGCTTCTGGCTCGCCTGGACGAAACGGTCGAAATCCTCGTGGCTGACCTCGCCGCGGCGGATGCGGTCGGAGGCGACGCGCGATTCCTCCGACAGCACCCGCGTCGCCAGCTGCTCGGCCGACATCTCCAGCGAGAAGAATCCCACCACCGCGCCATCCTCGGCGACGAGCCGCCCGTCGGGTCCCCGCGTCGTGCGATAGGCCTTGGACGCGTTGAAGCCGATATTGGTGGCGAGCGCGGTCTTGCCCATCGAGGGCCGGCCGGCGAGGATCACGAGGTCGGAGGGATGCAGGCCGCCGAGCAGCTTGTCGAGGTCGTTGAAGCCGGTCGAGACGCCGGTGGTGCGGCCGCTCCGCTTGAAGGCGGCCTCGGCCATGACGATGGCCTCGGTGAGGGCCTGGTTGAAGGGGCGAAATCCGCCCTCGGTCTGGCCGCTGGTGGCGAGATCGAAGAGCTTCTTCTCGGTGGTCTCGATCTGCGCCCGGGCGTCGCGCTCGAGATCGTGGCTATAGGCGTCGTTGACGGTGTCCTCGCCGATGGCGATGAGCTGGCGGCGCAGATAGAGGTCGTGGATGGTGCGGCCGTAATCGGCGGCGTTGATGACCGTGACCACCGAGGCCGACAGCCGCGCCAGATATTGCGCGCCGCCGATCTCGGCGAGCGCCTCGTCCTGGTCGAACAGGCTCTTGAGGGTCACCGGGTTGGCGATCTGCCCGCGCTCGATCAGCTTCGTGATCGCCGCGAAGATGCGGCCGTGCACGCCCTGGGCGAAATGCTCGGCGAGGAGGAATTCCGAGACCCGGTGATAGGTCGCGTTGTTGAAGAGAATGGCGCCCAGAAGCGCTTGCTCGGCCTCGATATTGTGCGGCGGCGAACGATAGGCCCCGTCGCCGTCGCGCAGCGGCGTGACCTTCGACGATGCGGCTGTTTCCATGCAACGATGTTACCAACCCGCCGGCGCCGCGGGCATGACAAATTCCAGCGTGGAGCCTGTGGAAGCTGGGGAACGCGGGGACGGAAGGGCACGGGCCGCACCCGGCGGCGACGGTGGTCGGCGGCCCAATTGGCGAATTAAGCCTTTGTTGACCACCCTTTGGCAAGATTTCCAGGACTTTGAGCCGAAAGCGGGCACATGAATCGATTTGCGACCATCAGCAACCTGCTGCAATTGATCACCGGGGTCATGGCTGCGGTTCTGGTGTTCACCTTCGCCGTCTCGGCCGAGCGCGCCTGGGAGCATTGGGACGCATCGCTCGAGGCGCGTGCCGTCAGCGACGCCTCGCGCGATCTATTCCGGGGCATGCAGAGCCTGCGCATCGAGCGCGGCACCGCCAACACCGCGCTCACCAGCGCCGACGTGGCGAGTGCCGACACCCTCGGCGACATTGCCGCGCTGCGCGGCAAATCGGATGCAGCCCTGGAATCCGCGATGGCCAAGCTCGGCAAGCTGCGCCTCCCGGATGCGGTGACGCGGATCGGCGAGCTGCGCGGCAATCGTGATACGGTGACCAGGCTGCGACAGGACGTCGACGCGGCGATGCGGCGGCCCCAGGCGGATCGGCCGCCCACGCTCAGCAAGTCGTGGGTCTCCGCCGTCGGCGCGCTCGTCGATATCATCGACGCGCTGTCGGACCGGTTGTCGGCGCAGATCGACGCGAACGACGCGTTCATCGCGGACATGACGACGATCAAGCAGCTCGCCTGGTCGGTGCGCGAGGCCGCCGGCACCGACCGGCTGATGCTGGGCGCGGCGATCGGCGCGAACAATGGCCTTGCCCCCGACCAGCAGCGCCAGCTGGCGGAGCTGGCGGGCCGCATGGCGGCGGGCTGGAAGCTGACCGGCGCGATGCTGCAGCAGCCGGACATGCCGGCCCGGCTGAAGACCGCATACCAGGCGGCGCAAGACAGCTACTTCACCAGTTTTGCCGAGAAGCGTAAGGGGCTCGTGGCGGACCTCGTCGCCGGGCAGACGCCGTCGCTGACCGGCGCCGAGTGGGTCAAGCTCTCCAATCCCCCTCTCGCGAGTCTCTTTGACCTGGCCAATGCCACCTTCGACACCACCGATGAGTATTCGGCGCGCCAGGCGCATGCCGCCATGCTGAACTTCTGGGGCACAGTCGGCCTCACGCTCTTCTTCCTGGTCGTCGGACTCGGCGCCCTCATATTCGTCAGAATACGTATCGCGCGGCCCATGGCGGCGATCACCGCTGACATGCAGATGGTGGCGCGGGGCGATCTCAAACGCACCATTGTCTTTCAGAATCGCGACGACGAGATCGGCCACCTCGCGCGCGCGCTGGCCGTGTTCCGCGACACCACCGCCGCCAAGCTCCGCATCGAGGCGACGCACCGGGAAGAAGAGGAGCGCAAGGAGCAGAGACAACGCGCGATCGAGCAGCAGGTCGCGACGTTCGACGGATCGGTCCGCGGCTTGCTCGAGGCGCTCACGCACGCCGCCACCGAGATGAGAAGCACCTCGGAGAGCATGTCGGCGACGGCCGAGCAGACCGATCGCCAGGCGACCGCCGTGGCCGGCGCGGCGACGCAAGCCTCGACCAACGTGGAGACGGTCGCCACCGCTTCCGAGGAGCTGTCGCTCTCGGTCGCAGAGATCGGCCGGCAGGTGACGCATGCCGCGGAAATCGCCGGCAAGGCGGTCAATGAGACGCGCAGCACGGACGCGACGGTGAAGGGGCTCGCCGACGCGGCGCATCGCATCGGCGAGGTCGTGCAGCTGATCAACGACATCGCCTCGCAGACCAACCTGCTCGCGCTCAACGCCACCATCGAGGCGGCGCGCGCCGGCGATGCAGGCCGCGGCTTCGCCGTCGTCGCGAGCGAGGTCAAGTCGCTGGCGACGCAGACCGCCATGGCGACCGACGACATCGCCGCGCAGATCAACGCGATTCAGGACGCCACCAAGGGCGCGGTCACCGCGATCAAGAGCGTCCACCGCACCATCACCGAAGTGAGCGAGATCTCCGCCTCGATCGCCTCGGCGATCGAGGAGCAGAGCGCGGCGACCAAGGAGATCACGCGCAATACCCAGGAGGCGGCGCGCGGCACGCTCTCCGTCTCTTCCAACATCGAGGGTGTGAGCCAGGGCGCCGGCATGACCGGCAAGGCCGCCGAGCAGGTGCTCGGCGCCGCGGCCGAGCTCAGCCGCACCTCGGAGCGGCTGCGCGCCGAGGTCGACGCGTTCCTCACCCGCATCCGCGCCGCCTAGTTTCCGTTCGTTTCGCGACCGCCATCGCGCGCCGGCGCACCCGCGGCCGGCGCGATTGCGCGCTTATCTGCTGACTTCGCGCGGTTCTTCCTCTTGCGGCGCCGGTTGGGCCGCGGGTCGCGGCCGCGCCGGGCCCGGCTCGAGCTGCCAGCGCGCGGCGCGCTCCGGCGCAGGGGGGCGGTGACGGCGCTCCCAGTCGACCATGTAGTCGCGCACGAGCGGGACGGCATCGACCTTCTTCGCCAGCTGCATCTGGAAGTTCATGTGGCCGTCGATCCGGAAGGCGATTTCCGCGCCGGCGAGATAGAACTCCCACATGCGGCAGAAGCGCTCGTCGTAGAGCGCGCGGATGCGCTCGCGGTTCGCATTGAAGCGCGTGCGCCAGGCGCGCAGCGTCTCGGCGTAGTGCAGGCGCAGGATCTCGATATCGGTGATCCACAAGCCGAGACGCTCGACCACCGGCACGACTTCCGACAGCGCCGGCGAGTATCCGCCGGGGAAGATGTATTTGCGCAGCCATGGGTTGGTGGTCGCCGGCCCGTCCTTGCGTCCGATCGAATGGAGCAGCGCCACGCCGTCGTCGCTCAAGAGCTCGTGCAGCCTGCGGAAGAACTCCGGGTAGTGCACGACCCCGACATGCTCGAACATGCCGATCGAGACGATACGGTCGTAGCGGCCGGTGGCCTCGCGGTAATCGCACAGCTCGAAGCGCACGCGGTCGGCGAGGCCGGCGGCGGCGGCGCGGCGCTCGGCGACGCGGCGCTGCTCGGTCGAGAGCGTCAGCCCGGTGACGGACACGCCGCATTCCTTGGCCAGGTAGAGCGCGAGCCCGCCCCAGCCGGAGCCGATGTCGAGCACCTTCTGCCCGGGCGTGAGCAGCAGCTTGGCGGCGATATGGCGCTTTTTGTTGGCCTGGGCCTGTTCGATGGTCTGGTCCGGCTCGGTGAAATAGGCGCAGGAATACTGCCGGTCGGCATCGAGGAAGAGATCGTACAGCGTATCCGACAGGTCGTAGTGATGCGCCACGTTGCGCCGCGCGCGGTGCAGCGGGTTGTATTGCTGAAAGGCGCGGAAGGCCTTGCCGAAGCCGAAATAGAGCGGCGTCAGTGCGTTTCTCGGTGCCGCATTGATGTTCGAGACCATGAAATGCAGGAAATCGTAGACGCTGGCATCCTCGATGGTGAGGGTGCCATCCATGAAGGCCTCGCCGAGGGCCATGCGCGGGTTGAAGAAGAGCCGCCGCTCGAGCGCCGGATGGTGCAGCCGCATGGTGACGGTGGGGCCCGGCTCGCCCGAGAAGCGATGGGGGGTGCCGCGGTGGTCGATGACGACCAGCGTGCCGTGCCGCACGAGGTGCCGAAGCAGGTATCCCAGCAACATCCGAACCTCCCTACCGGACTGTCGCGAGCCGTTACTTATCCGAGTATGTCGTAACTCCTATGATCAAGACAAGCGGGTGCTTGCGCCCCTCGTTAGAGCATTTCCAAAGGCCTCGCCCGGTCCGGCGGCGGGAACGCGCGGTCGAGCTCGGCGAGCTCGTCGGGCGCAAGCACCAGGTCGAGCGCGGCGCGGTTCTCGCGCACATGCTCGGGCCGGCCGGCCTTGGGGATGACGATGACCGGCTCGCGCGTGAGGAGCCAAGCCAGCGCCATCTGGGCCGGGGCGACGCCGCGGCGCCGGGCGAGCTCGCCCAGCGCCCGCTTGCGCAGGATCCGCCCCTGCTCGATCGGCGAATAGGCCATGACCGGCAGGCGGCGCTCGCGGCACCAGGGCAGGAGATCCCATTCGATGCCGCGCCGGGTGAGGTTGTAGAGCACCTGGTTGGCCGCAGTGTCCGCGCCGCCGGGCAGTGACCACAGCTCCGCCATGTCGGCGATGCCGAAATTGCTGACGCCGTAGTGGCGGATCTTGCCGGCGCGGCGCAGTGTCTGGAAGGCCTCGAGCGTCTCGGCCAACGGTACGTCGCCCCGCCAATGCAGCAAATAGAGGTCGAGCCGGTCGGTACCGAGCCGCTTCAGGCTGCGCTCACAGGCGGCCACGGCACCCTGGCGCGTGGCATTGTGCGGATAGACCTTGCTGACCAGGAAGACCCCGTCGCGGCGGCCGGCGATGGCCTTGCCGACGACCTCCTCGGCGCCGCCCTCGCCATACATCTCGGCGGTATCGATCAGGGTCATGCCGAGATCGAGGCCGAGCCGCAACGCCGTTACCATGTCTGGGCCGCTGGTCCGCGCCTCGCCCATGCCCCAGGTGCCGAGGCCCAGGACCGGCACCTTGTCGCCGCCCGGCAGGCGCAGGAACTTCATGAAACTCCTCGTGCAAGGCTGCCGCCGCCGGTGACTTGGCGCGCCACTCCCCCAACAGCAAGGCATCATCGGCGGCGGCGGCAAAGAAAACGCCCCCTGCCGGCTCGGCGGACCGGCTCGGCGGAGGGTGCGATCCCCTGTGTTCGGGAGTGCGTCAGCCCTCGCTGGGCGCCCGGTCTTCGGCTTGCGCGGCGGAGATTTCCGCTGCCGCCGCCGCCTCGCGGGCCGCCGCCTCCTGCGCCAGGCGGACGGGGTCGACGCCCTTCGCCTGCATCTCCGCCTCCTCGGCGGACTGCGCCACATTGACGGTGACGCTCACCGCAACCTCCGGGTGGAGGACGACGCGCTGCTTGTGAAGGCCGAGCGTCTTGATCGCTTTGTCGAGCACGATTTGCGCGCGCGTCACGGTGAAGCCCGCCTGGGTGACCGCATCGGCGATGTCGCGGGCGGTGACCGAGCCGTAGAGCTGGCCGCTCTCGCCGGCCTGGCGGATGACCACGACGGAGACGCCCTCGATCTTCTTCGCGACCTGCTCGGCCTCGCTGCGGCGTGACAGGTTCTGCGCCTCGAGCTGGCCGCGTTGCTTCTCGAAATAGGCCAGATTGTCCTTGGTGGCGCGCAGCGCTTTCCTCTGCGGCAGCAGGTAATTGCGGGCATAGCCCGGCCGCACTTTGACGACTTGGCCCATCTGGCCCAGCTTCTCGACCCGCTCCAGCAGGATGACGTCGACCATGATCGCCCTCCTACTGCACGCTGTAGGGCAGGAGGCCGAGATAGCGGGCGCGCTTGATCGCCTGCGCCAACTCGCGCTGCTTTTTGGTCGAGACCGCGGTGATGCGGCTCGGCACGATCTTGCCGCGCTCGGAGACGAAGCGCTGCAGCAGCTTCACGTCCTTGTAGTCGATCTTGGGCGCGTGCGGCCCCGAGAAGGGGCACGATTTGCGCCGCCGGAAGAAGGGCCGCCGCGTCGCGGGCCGGCCACCGCCGCCGCTGCCGCCGCCATGACGATCGCCGTCGCTCATTCCTCGACTCCTTCAGTGATCGGCGCCGGCGCGCCCTCGCGATCCCGGTCCCGGTCCCGGTCGCCGAAGCTGCGGCGGGGGCCGCGCTCGCGATCGCGGTCCCGCTCGCGCTCCTCGCCGCGGCCGCGATTCTGCATCACCGCGGAGGGGCCCTCCTCGAGCGCTTCGACGCGCACGGTGATGTAGCGCAGCACATCCTCGTTGATGCGCATGTTGCGCTCGAGCTCGTTCACCGCCGGCGGCGGCGCATCGAGGTTGAAGAGGATGTAGTGCCCCTTGCGGTTCTTCTTGATGCGATAGGCGAGGTTGCGCAGACCCCAATATTCGCGCTTGGTGACCTGGCCGCCCTGCGCGGTGACGATACCGGTGAAGGTGTCGGCCAGCGCCTCGACCTGCGCCGCCGAGATATCCTGGCGCGCAATGAAGATGTTCTCGTAAAACGGCATGAAGGCTAGGCTCCCTATGGCTGTTCGCGGCCCGGCGCTGGTCGGAAGCTCCGACGGTCAGCCGCCCGGGCCTAGCCGGCATCGGCCGGCAAGGAGGCCGCGGAATATACACCAAGCCCGCCAGGGCGCAAGCCCGGGCGCCGCCGGGTGGTGGGTCAGCTTGGACCCGGTGGCCAATTCTTTGGCCGCAACCCAAGCTTCGCTTCCAGCCAGCAGAACCTTCTGCCTATGGTGTCTCCGACCTTGTCCAGCAAATCGGCGAATGTGGGTCGCCCGGTGCGCTCGGGTATCGAGTTCGGTTCGCCGGCTATGAGCGTGGCGAGAACGGCCAAGAAGCTGAGCCAAATCCGACCAGCGAGGGAACCGCCGTCGGGCCGTTTCTTGCCTTGCTCTCCGTCGATGACATTGACCATGTCCTCAATGGATCGGCGGAATTACAGATGCCTGCGGCATAAGCGCTAAGCGTCGATCGCTAATCTCTAGGTGGTTGCGACGGCGCCGGTGACACTGACCTGCCGCTCGCGGTCGCCACTCAAGCTCCAAATGCGGCATAAGCGCTACCACCCGCTGCCGCTACTGCAACACCCGCCTACGCCGCCGTTGATCCAGCGACTGCCGGCGGAAGCGGCCGCGTTAACATTTGCGAAACAAATTCCGGCGAAAACGCCCTGACACCGGCTACGCTGGACAGCGTATCGAGGCGATGCTATCCCGCATCGCGCACGATGGTTGGGGAGGGTTCATGCGCATCGCGCTCAGCCTCGTCTTCGCCCTGCTGCTGACGGCCTGCACGACAGCGCCGCCGGAACGGTTGGTGTTCGGCGTGTCCGGCACCCGCCCCGTCGGCGCCGCCAGCGCCGAGAGCGATGCCGAGATGCGCCGCTTCCTCGATTGGAAGGTGAGCCAGATCTGCACGCTCGGCTACGACACGGTCAAGGTCGAGACCCTGGCGGCCGAGCAGGACATGCAGATCGTCGACGAGGAGCTGCGCTGCAAGCCCTACCGTCATGTGAGCCTGTTCTGAACGCGATGGCACGGCGCGGCGGGGGCGTGAGATGAGTCGGGCATTCTTGTTTCCCGGGCAGGGCTCGCAGGCGGTCGGCATGGGACGCGACCTCGCCGGCGCGTTCGCGACCGCGCGCGACACCTTCCAGGAGATCGACGAGGCGCTGCGCCAGAGTCTCTCGCGCCTCATGTTCGAAGGCCCGGAAAGCGATCTCACGCTGACCGAGAATGCGCAGCCGGCGCTGATGGCGATGAGCCTCGCGGTGATGCGGGTGCTCGAGCGCGACGGCAAGCTCGACCTGAAACGCCATGTCGCCTTCGTCGCCGGTCATTCGCTGGGTGAGTATTCGGCGCTCGCCGCGGCGCGCTCCTTCTCGCTCGCCGACGCGGCGCGGCTGTTGAAGCGCCGCGGTCTTGCCATGCAGCGCGCGGTGCCGGTCGGCGCCGGTGCCATGGCGGCGCTGATCGGGCTCGATGTCGAGGCCGCGCAAGCCCTGGCCGGCGAGGCCGCGGCGGGCGAGGTCTGCTCGGTGGCCAACGACAATGGCGGCGCGCAGGTCGTGGTGAGCGGCAACAAAGCGGCGGTGGAGCGCGCCATTGCCGGCGCTGCCGCGCGCGGCGCCAAGCGCTCGATCATGCTGCCGGTCAGCGCGCCCTTCCACTGCGCGCTGATGGCGCCGGCGGCGCGCGAGATGGCGGAGGCGCTGGCCGGCGTCGTGCTGCGCGAGCCCCATGTGCCGCTGGTCGCCAACGTCACCGCCGCCGCCGTCACCGCGCCGGACGAGATCAAGCGCCTGCTCGTCGAGCAGGTGACCGGGCTCGTGCGCTGGCGCGAGAGCGTGCTCTACATGAAGGCGCAGGGTGTCGACCAGCTGGCCGAGCTCGGCGCCGGACGGGTGCTGAGCGGGCTTGCCAAGCGCATCGATCGGGAGCTTGCCACCGTGTCGCTCGGCGCGCCAGCCGAGATCGAAACATTTCTCAAGACGCTTTGAGGCAGCCACATATGTTCGATCTCGGTGGCAAGGCCGCGCTGGTTACGGGCGCCTCGGGCGGGATCGGCGGCGCGATCGCCCGCGCGCTGCACGGCGCCGGCGCCAAGGTGGTGCTGGCGGGAACGCGCCGCCCGGCGCTCGAGGCGCTGGCCGGCGTGCTCGGCGAGCGCGTCTTCGTCGCCACCGCCGACCTCGCCGATCCGGCCGCCGCCGACGCGCTCGTCAAGGCGGCGGAGCAAGCGGCGGGTCAGCTCGACATCCTCGTCAACAATGCCGGCCTCACCCGCGACCAGCTGGCGCTGCGCATGAAGGACGAGGATTGGCAGACGGTGATCGACGTCGACCTCACCGCCGGCTTCCGCCTGGCGCGCGCGGCGATGCGCGGCATGATGAAGCGGCGCTGGGGCCGCATCATCGGCATCTCCTCGGTGGTCGGTGTCACCGGCAATCCCGGCCAGGCCAATTATGCGGCGGCCAAGGCGGGCATGATCGGCATGTCGAAGGCGCTCGCCGCCGAGCTCGCGTCGCGCGGCATCACCGTCAACTGCGTGGCGCCCGGCTTCGTCGCCAGCGCGATGACCGAGGCGCTCACCCAAGCGCAGCGCGAGCGCATCGCCACTGCAGTGCCGATGGGTCGCATGGGCACACCCGAGGAAGTCGCGGCCGGCGTCCTCTTCCTGGCGAGCGACGAGGCGCGCTACGTCACCGGCCACACCTTGCACGTCAATGGCGGCATGGCCATGATCTAGGCCGCGGGAGCGGCGCTACTGGCAAACCGCCATGATCTGTGTTATGTGACCGGCGCCTTCTGCCGGTCCGGGACTTGGCAACGATTGGCCCGAGCTTCCTTCGGCCGGATCGCCGAAGGTTCATTCCAACAAGCGCGTTTATCCGTCGAGGTATCAACCGATGAGCGATGTCGCCGACCGAGTAAAAAAGATCGTCGTGGAGCATCTTGGCGTCGACGAGTCCAAGGTGACCGAAAACGCCAGCTTCATCGACGATCTCGGGGCCGATAGCCTCGACACCGTCGAGCTCGTGATGGCTTTCGAGGAAGAGTTCGGGTGCGAGATTCCCGACGACGCCGCCGAGAAGATCGTCACCGTCAAGGACGCCGTGAGCTTCATCGAAGGGCACAAGTGAGGCGGCTGCCGATGGTACCGGCAGGGGGAGCGCTCTGTCCCAACGGACGCGGCAAACCAGCATGAAGCGAGTCGTCGTCACCGGCATCGGTCTCGTCACGCCGCTCGGAATCGGCACCGAGAACATCTGGAAGCGGCTGACCGCGGGCGAGTCGGGCATCCGCGCGATTCAGAGCTTCGATGTTTCCGATCTGCCGGCCAAGATCGCCGGCCAGGTGCCGCGCGGCGAGACCGCGTCCGGCCTCTTCAACGCCGATGACTGGGTTCCGCCCAAGGACCAGCGCAAGATGGACGAGTTTATCGTCTATGCGATGGCGGCGGCCGAGCAGGCGGTGACGGATTCCGGGTGGAAGCCGGACAATGACGAGAAGCGCGAGCGCACCGGGGTGATGATCGGCTCCGGCATCGGCGGGCTGCCCGGCATCACCGAGGGGGCGATCACGCTGCACGAGCGCGGGCCGCGCCGGCTGTCGCCCTTCTTCATTCCCTCGAACCTGATCAATCTCGCCTCGGGCCATGTCTCGATCCGCTACGGCTACCGCGGCCCCAACCATGCCGTCGTCACCGCCTGCTCGACCGGCGCGCACGCCATCGGCGACGCGGCGCGCCTCATCATGTGGGACGACGCCGACGTCATGGTGTGCGGCGGCACCGAGGCCGCGGTCTGCCGCCTGGGCATTGCCGGTTTCGCCGCGGCGCGGGCGCTCTCCACCGCCTTCAATGACGAGCCGAGCCGGGCGTCGCGGCCGTGGGACAAGAAGCGCGACGGCTTCGTGATGGGCGAAGGCGCCGGCATCGTCGTGCTCGAGGAGCTGGAGCACGCCAAGAAGCGCGGCGCCAAGATCTACGCCGAGGTGGTGGGCTACGGGATGTCCGGCGACGCGCATCACATCACCGCGCCGGCCGAGGACGGCAACGGCGCCTTTCGCGCCATGCGCAATGCCCTGAAGCGGGCCGAGCTCACTCCCGACCGCATCGACTACATCAACGCACACGGCACCTCGACGCCGCTCGGCGACGAGATCGAGCTCGGCGCGGTGAAGCGGCTGTTCGGCGAACACGCGTACAAGGTCTCGATGTCCTCGACCAAATCGGCGATCGGCCATCTGCTCGGCGCCGCCGGCAGCGTCGAGGCCATCTTCAGCATCCTCGCCATGCGCGACAGCGTGGTGCCGCCGACGCTCAATCTCGAGAACCCGTCGGAGGGCTGCGACATCGATCTCGTTCCGCTCAAGGCCAAGGAGCGGCGCGTGGACTACGCGCTGTCCAACTCCTTCGGCTTCGGCGGCACGAACGCCTCGCTGATCTTCGGCCGGGCCCCCTAGGAGCCTGTCTGGGAAATGGGATGGGTCTGCGACATCGATATTTCCCGTCGGGCTAGGAGCGAGGAGCGCGGCGATGCCTTGCGCATCGTGAGCGACGAGTGACGACGAGCCGGCGGGAAATATCGATGTCCCTGCGGGTTGCGCGAGGACGGGGCGCTGCCGCGTCGCGGCGCCTTGACGATGCGCCCGGCATCGCCTGCGGCGCCGCTCCTAACATCGCCCCGTCCTCGCGCAACGCAGACCCATCCCATTTCCCAGACAGGCTCCTCGCATGAAACCGACCGCGCGCCGGCTTTGGCGCGGGGCGGCGGTGCTTGCTGCGGCTGCGGCGTCGGTCGTCTGCGCCTGGGGCTGGTACGCCTATACGGCGTCGGGCCCGCTCGGCGAGGCCAAGACCGTCGTCGTGCCGCGCGGCACAACGCTGCGCGCCATGGCGCGCGAACTCGCGGCAAGCGGCGTCATTGCTCATCCCTGGGTCTTCATGGCTGGGGTCGAGCTCGAGGGCAGGGCTGGCACGCTAAAGGCGGGCGAGTACGAGTTTGCCGCGGCGATGAGCGCGCGCGGCGTCGCCGAATTGCTGGAGAGCGGTCGCGTGGTGCAGCACCGCTTCACCGTGCCCGAGGGGCACATGACCGCCGAGATCGTCGTGCAGCTGCGCGAGCTGCCCAATCTCGACGGTGGCATCGATCAGATGCCGCCCGAGGGGCACCTGCTGCCCGACACCTATTTCTATCTGCTCGGCGACAAGCGGCAGGAGCTGCTGACGCGCATGCGCCGCGCCATGGACAAGGCGCTCGCCGCCGCCTGGGCCGAGCGCAGTCCCGACCTGGCGCTGGCGACGCCCGAGGAGGCGCTGACATTAGCCTCGATCGTCGAGAAGGAGACCGGCCGCGAGGATGAGCGCCCGCGCGTCGCCGCGGTCTTCCTCAATCGTCTCAAGATCGGCATGCGACTCCAGGCCGATCCCACCGTCGCCTACGCCGTCACGGCCGGCGGCACCAAGCCGATCGACCGGCCGCTCGGCCATGATGATCTGGCGATCGAATCGCCCTACAACACTTACGTCAACAAGGGCCTGCCGCCGGCGCCGATCGCCAATCCAGGCCTCGCCGCGCTGCATGCGGTGCTGCACCCGACGGCTACCGACGACCTCTATTTCGTCGCCGACGGCAATGGCGGCCACAGCTTCGCGCACACGCTCGACGACCACAATCGCAACGTCGCGCATTTGCGCCGGCAGCGCGGCATCGGCGAAGACCAGTAACGCCGTCTACCCCGCCCTATGCTATAAACCCGGCGTCGTTCCGGGGTTCGGGAGGGTGCCGCGCGTGACCGTGTCCAGCATGACCGGCTTTGCCCGTGCCGATGGGCACGAGGACGGCGCCTCCTGGGTCTGGGAGCTCAAGAGCGTCAACAGCAAATCGCTCGATCTGCGCTTCCGCCTGCCGCCGGGGCTGGAGGCGCTGGAGCTGCCGCTGCGCACGAGCCTGGCGCAGCGGCTGAAGCGCGGCGCTCTGTCGGTGACGCTGACCGTGACGCGGGGCGCCACGGCCGCCGGTGTGCGCATCAACCGCGAGGCGCTGGCGCAAGTGGTCGCGGCGAGCCAGGAGCTGGTCGCCGAGGGACGCGCGGCGCTGCCGCGGGCCGACGGGCTGCTGGCGTTGCGCGGCGTGCTCGAGGGCGGCGACGAGCCCGAGAACGAGGCGCAGCGCGAGCGCCGCCAGGCGGCGCTGCTGGCCAGCTGGGAGAAGGCGCTGGACGGGCTTGTCGAGATGCGGCGGGGCGAGGGCGCTCGCCTCATCCCCGTGCTGGAGGCGCGGCTCGCCGAGATCGCCCGCCTCGCGGCCGCCGCCGAGGACAGCGCCACGGTGCAACCCGAGGCGCTCAAGACGCGGCTGCGCGAGCTGGTGGCGGCGCTGCTCGACGCCTCGCCGGCGCTGCCGCCGGAGCGGCTGGCGCAGGAGGCCGCGCTGCTCGTCGCCAAGGCCGACATCCGCGAGGAGATCGACCGGCTCGCCGCGCATGTCATCGCGGCGCAGGAGCTGTTGGCCGAGGGCGGCGCGATCGGCCGCCGCTTCGACTTCCTGTGCCAGGAGTTCAACCGCGAGGCCAACACGCTGTGCTCCAAATCCGCCGACGTGGCGCTGACGCGGATCGGGCTCGACCTCAAGGCGGTGATCGAGCAGCTGCGCGAGCAGGTGCAGAATCTTGAATAGGCGATCGCCATGAGCGCGAGCGAGATCAGCCGGCGCGGCATCCTGCTGGTGCTGTCCTCGCCCTCGGGCGCAGGCAAGACCACGATCACCCGCGAGCTGGTCGCGCGCGAGTCGCCGCTGCAGATCTCGGTGTCCGTGACGACGCGGCCGCCGCGCAAGGGCGAGATCGACGGCAAGCATTACCACTTCATCGCGCGCGAGCGCTTCGACGCGATGGTGCATCACGGCGAATTGCTGGAGCATGCGAGCGTCTTCGGCCATTTCTACGGTACGCCGCGCAGCCCGGTCGAGGCGGCGCTGAGCGCCGGGCGCGACATCATCAGCGACATCGACTGGCAGGGGACGCAGCAGCTGGCGCAGACCGTGCGCGACGATCTCGTCGCCATCTTCGTCCTGCCGCCGAGCATGGCGGCGCTCGAGGAGCGGCTCAAGACGCGGGCGCAGGACAGCGACGAGGTCGTGCGCGCGCGCATGGCGAAATCCGCCGACGAGATGAGCCACTGGCCCGAATACGACTACGTCTTCGTCAACCGCGACATTGCCGAGAGCGTGCGCCAGGTGCAGGCGATCCTCGCCGCCGAGCGCGTCCGCCGCGGGCGCCTGCGCGGCCTGGCCGATTTCGTCAACCATTTGCGCACCGGGAGACAAGCATGACCGCGTTGCCGGATCTCGACCGTTACGACGGACTTGGGCTCGCGGCGCTGGTGCGGCAGCGCGAGGTCACCGCCGGCGAAGTGCTGCAGTCGGCGGTCGAGCGCGTCGAGCGGCGCAATCCCACGATCAACGCCATCATCCACCGCATGGACGAGCAGGCCCGCGCGGCGATCGCCGCCGGCCTGCCGGCGGGCCCCTTCACCGGCGTGCCCTATCTGCTCAAGGATCTGGGTGCCCTCTATGCGGGCACGCCGACCACGGCGGGCTCCGCCTTCTTCCGCGACGCCGTCGCCGACCATGACAGCGAGATCGTGCTCCGCCTGAAGCGCGCCGGCCTCGTCATCTTCGGCAAGACCAACACCTCGGAATTCGGCCTCTCGACCTCGGTCGAGCCGCGCCTCTTCGGCCCGACGCGCAACCCGTGGAACACCGCCTACAGCGCCGGCGGCTCGAGCGGCGGCGCGGCGGCGGCGGTCGCCGCGGGGCTGCTGCCGATGGCGCATGCCACGGATGGCGGCGGCTCGATCCGCATCCCCGCATCGTGCTGCGGCCTGTTCGGCCTGAAGCCGACGCGCGCGCGCACGCCCGCGGGTCCCGATGTCGGCGAGAGCTGGAACGGCGCCGGCATCGGCCATGCCGTGACGCGCTCGGTGCGCGACAGCGCGGCGCTGCTCGACGCGACCGCGGGACCGGATGTCGGCGATCCCTATTGGGCGCCGCCGCCGCGCGGCTCTTTCCTGGCGGAAGTCGGCGCCGATCCGGGCAAGCTCGGGATCGCCGTCACGACCACGGCGTGGAACGGCTCGCCGGTCGATCCCGAATGCGCGGCCGCCGCGACCGATGCGGCGCGGCTGTGCGAGACGCTCGGCCATGACGTGGCGGAGGCGTCGCCGGCGATCGACGAGGAGGCGCGCAACGCGGCGATGCGCGTGATCATCTGCGCGCATACGCGGGCGACGCTGGAGCTGCGCGGCCAGGCGCTCGGCCGCGAGCCGCGCCCGGAGGACGTGGAGACCTCGACCTGGGCGGCAGCCGAATACGGGCGCCAGGCCACGGCGAGCGACTACGCGAAAGCGATCCGCGTTCTGCATCAAGTGGGCCGCGTCGTCGGCCGCTTCTTCAGCCGATACGACGTGCTTATCACGCCGACGATGTGCCGGCCGCCGCACAAGCTCGGCGTGCTCGCGCAGTCCGGCAACGACCCGCACGCCTATCTCGAGGCGATCCTCGGCACCATCGCCTTCACCTCGCCCTTCAACACCACCGGCAGCCCGGCGATGTCGGTGCCGCTCCACTGGTCGCGCGACGGCTTGCCCGTGGGCGTCCAGTTCGCCGCCGGCTTCGGCGAGGAGGCGACCCTCTTCCGCCTGGCAGCGCAGCTCGAGCAGGCGCGCCCCTGGGCCGAGCGTCGGCCGGCGCTCTAGCCGGGGTCGGCGCGCGCCAGCGCGCAGAACTGCTCGACGCCGAGCTCCTCCGCCCGCGCCGTGGGTGCGATCCCGGCGGCGAGCAGGCGCGGCTCGGGCTCGGGCCAGAGCGACTTCAGGCTCTGGCGCAGCATCTTGCGGCGCTGGCCGAAGGCGGCGGCGACGACGCGCTCCAGATCGGCGAAGCGGCAGGCGCCGAGCGGCGCCGGCCGCGGCACCAGGCGCACCACCGTCGACGTCACCCGGGGCGCAGGCACGAAGGCGCGCGGCGGGATGTCGAACAGCGTCCGCACTTCGCAGCGCCACTGCGTCATCACGGAAAGGCGCCCATACGCCTTGCTGCGCGGCTCGGCGACGAGGCGCTGCGCCACTTCCTTCTGGAACATGAGGGTGAGGCTCGCATAGGCGGCGATGCCGGGCAGCCAGCGCAGCAAGAGCGCGGTGGCGATGTTGTAGGGCAGGTTGGCGACGATCTTGCGCGGCGCCGGCACGAGGCCCGCCGGATCGAGCGCGAGCGCGTCGCCCTCGACCACGGCGAGACGGCCGGGAAAGGCCGATGCCAACTCGCCCAACGCGGCGATGCAGCGCGCGTCGCGCTCGATCGCGGTGACGTGGCGCGCGCCTTCGAGGAGGAGCGCGCGGGTGAGGCCGCCGGGGCCGGGGCCGATCTCGATCACCGAGGATTCGTCGAGCGGCGCCGCGGCGCGGGCGATGCGCCGCGTCAGGTTGAGGTCGAGCAGGAAATTCTGGCCGAGCGACTTGCGTGCCGCGAGGTCGTGGCGGCGGATCACCTCGCGCAGCGGCGGCAGCTCCGGCTCGGGCTGCGCCATGGCGGCCGCGCTCAGCTCGAGGCGCGCTGCGCCGCCCGCCGCTGCGCCATCTCGCCGGCGAGCTTGAGCGCGGCGATGAGGCTCGCCGGGTCGGCCGTGCCGCTGCCGGCAATGTCGAGCGCCGTGCCGTGATCGGGCGAGGTGCGGATGAAGGGCAGCCCCAGCGTGACGTTGACGCCGTGCGCGAAGTCGATGGTCTTGAGCGGGATCAGCGCCTGGTCGTGATACATGCAGAGCACCGCGTCGTAGCGCCGCCGCGCCGCCGGATGGAACAATGTGTCCGCAGGGGCCGGGCCTTCGGCGCGGATCCCGGACGCGCGCAGCGCCGCCACCGCCGGAGCGATGATGTCGATCTCCTCGCGGCCGAGCGTGCCGCCCTCGCCGGCATGCGGGTTGAGCGCCGCCACGGCCAGAAGCGGGTGCGCGACGGCGAAATCGCGCGCGAGCGCCGCCGCGGCAATACGGCCGGCGGCGACGATCTTGTCGCTGCTGAGCGCCGCCACCGCGTCCCGCAGCGGCAGATGCACCGTCACCGGCACGACTCGCAGCTCGGCACAGGCGAGCATCATGGCGACCGCGGCGCCGCCGGCCAGCTCGGCGAGGAACTCGGTGTGGCCGGGATGGCGGAATCCGGCGGCATGGAGCGTCTCTTTCTGGATCGGATTGGTGACCAGCGCCGCGGCGCGGCCGGCGCCGACCAGCGTGGCGCCCGTCCGGATCGCCGCGATCACCGCCGGCGCGTTGGCGGGGTCCGGACGCCCGGCAGCGACGGGGCGGGGCAACGCGATCGGCAGGACCGGCAGCGCCTGGGGAAACGCCGCCGCAGCCTCTTCGGGCGCGGCGATGGGGCGCAGCGGCACCGGCCAGCCGAGCGCCGCGGCCAGCCGCTCGAGCCGGGCGGGGTCATCAAGCGCGAAGAAGGGTGGCAGCGCCTGCGCGCGCCGCTGCCGCCAGGCGAGCAGGGTCAGCTCGCCGCCGATCCCCGCCGGCTCGCCCATGGTGAGCGCCAGCGGCGCCGTCATCCGCGGATATCCACGTAGGCGCCGCGGCGCAGGTCGCGCAGATAGCGGCGTGCCAGGGCATCGAGCCGCGCCCGCGCCAGCTGGTCCGTGATCTCCTCGCGCGAGGGCAGGCCGCCCGGCGCCTCCTTGCGCTCGCATACCATGATCACGCCGATGCCGCCGGGGATGGCCATCGGCTTGCTCGCCTCGGCGATGCCGAGGCCGAGCGCCACCTGACGCACCTGCGGCGGCAGCTCAGAGGCCTTGATCCCCGGAAGCTCGCGCGTCGCCTGGGGGGCCCGCTCGCGGCCGATCTTCGCCAGTTCGCCGCAGCTTTTGGCGCTGTCGCTCACCTGCTGCGCTTCGGCCGAGAGGCGCTGCTGGTCGTCGGCCGTCGCCGTGGGCGGCAGGCCGAAGGCGACCTCCACCAGCGACAGCACGGTGTTGCCGGGGTCGGGCTGCCCGAGCCGGCGCCGCTCCGGCAGATAGAGGAGGTAGTAGCCGCCCGCGGTACGGATCGGATAGGACATCTCGCCCGGCTTCATTTTCTCGATGGCGTTGCCGAGCTCCGGCGCGAGCTGGTTGGCGGTGACCCAGCCGATGTCGCCGCCCACCGCGGCGCTGGGCGATTGCGAGAATTGCTGGGCGACGGCGCTGAAATGGGCGCCGCCGCGGATCTGGTCGATCAGCCTGTCGGCCAGGCGCTTGGCGTCCTCTTCCTGACTCGGATTGTCGATGGCGATGAAGATCTCCGACACGCGGTTTTGCGGCACCTCGGCGTTCTGCTTGAGCTGGTTCAGCGCTTCCGTGACCTCCTCGTCGGAGATCGTCACATCCTGCATGAGCCGGTTGCGCACCAGCTTGCTCCAGGCGATCGAGGCGGTGAGCTGATCGGCCAGCGAGCTGCGGGGGATGCCGGTGTCGCGCAGGAAATTGTCGAGCGCGCCTTTCGCCATGTTGTTCTGCTGCTCGATGCGGCTGAAGGCCTGCTCGAGCTCCTCGGGCGTCACGGTGATGTTGAGGCGCTTGGCTTCCTGCATCTGCAGCTTCTCGTCGATCAGGCTGCGCAGCACCTGCGTCGAGATCCGGCCACGGTTCTGCGGCGTGTCTTCGATGCCGGAGGAGCGCATGACCAGCTGCAGGCGGTTGCCGAGATCGTTGAGCGAGACGACCTCGTCGTTGACGATGGCGGCGATGCGGGTCTCCTGCGCGGCGGCGGCGCCGGCCAGGAGAAGAAGGAAAGAAAGCGCGAGGATCGGCCTCATGAGCGGGACAAAACCATTCAAGACGCAACGGGGCGCGCTGCCGGCGCGGGCGCCACCATACACCGCCGAGGGCGCTCTGTCGCCCGGCCCCCGGTGCCTGCGCCGGCCTCAGAACGTCGCCAGCGAGCTGCCGATATCGCCGAGATTCTTGAAGACGATGGTGAAGACAAGGGAAGTCCCCGGCTTGACGTCGCCATTGACGATGCCCGATTGGGTAAGCGACGTGATGAAGGCGACGCATTCGTCGCGGTAGGTGAGGGCAATGCCGGAGTTCAGCGTCTCCGTCGAGCCGACCGTCGTGATCGGCGTTCCCGCCGCGGTCACCGGGACGACCGTGTTCCCGAGATTGCGCGTCTCCAGCAGTTGCAGCGACCAATAGCGCGTGAGCTGGGCCGAGAGGGTGGCCGAGATCTGCTTTTGCGAGGGCAGTTGCGGGATGTTCGGGATGGCGGCGATCTGCAGGTAGCTCAATCCCAGACGCAGGTTGCTCGGCCCCATGGAAGCCGCCACCTCCTGGCGGCGCAGCGCCAAATCCGCATGGTCGAGCCGGAAGCGGTAAACCAGGTCGAGATAGGGGGTGGGCGTCACCGTCACCCGCCCGACCACATCCGAGAGCCGATGGTCGAGTCCCGAGCCCGGCAGAAAGTTGGGATTGACCGCCCCCTCGTAGCTCTGGCCGACGAGGATCCGTGTGCTGCCGCCCTTGTCGCCGTAGTAGCCGGCGCGCAGGCCGTAATCGACCCGTTCGCCGCCATCGACGCGATCGAAGCCGGGGAAGCGGTTGCGCAGGAAGAGGCTGGTCTCGTCGAACTCGAAGCCCTGGCTGTCCTCGTTGGGAATGGTGCGGGGATTTTCGCCCCGGGGGGCGGCGGCGAACATGGCGATGGGCTCGATCACCTGGCTGGCACCGTCGCCGTGGCGCACCCAGGGGTAGTGCCAGGTGAAGGAGAATTGCGGGAAGACGCGGCCGGCGAAGGTGCTCTCCGTGCCGTTGCCGATGCCCACCGGCAGGTTGTCGGAATGATAGCCGTCGCCGCGCATGCTGAGCGACAGTGCGTATTGCTGGCCGATCGGGTCCTTGAAGGGCAGCCGCCATTCCGAGCCGAGCGACAGGCGGCGCTCGTCGACGCCCTGGATCCGCGCCAGGTTGAGCAGGTTGCCCTCGACGGACAGCCGGCCGCCGATCGGATCGGGTTCGCCGATCCAGTTGTAGTCGGCCACCGGCGCCACCATCGGCTGGATGCTGTCGCCGGTACCCGGCCGCAGGCTCTGGAACGACCAGGCGCTGATGTTGGAGTAGCTGTGCGCGGTGAAGCGCTCGCCGTAGAGATGGCTGGTGAGAAAGTTGGTGGGCGAGGGGATGTGGTAGCGCAGCAGATAAGTCTGGTCCGACGAGCGCTGGATGTTGAGGCCGCTGCGCCAATCCTCGTTGAGGTCGAGCTCGCTCTCGGCGAAGAGGTGCCCGCGCACGCCGCCGACCGGCGTCGTGTCGACCGCGGTCGAGGCCTTGCTGCCGACGGTGATGCTGCCGTCGGTGGTCAGCTCGCCATTGCTGAAGCGCTGCCGATACTCGTTGCCGAGGAACGTGCCGCCCTCGGTGGTGAACATCGGCCTGAAAGTGGTGTCCTTGTCCTGATCGATCACCCAATAATAAGGAATGCTGAAGTGGAAGCCGTTGGAGCTCGAATTGCCGAGGCTCGGCGCAAGGAAGCCGCTGCGCCGCTTCACCGACGGATCGGGATGCGAGAAATAGGGCGTGTAGAAGACAGGGATGCCGTCGATCTCCATCACCGCGTCGCGGTACTCGACGACCTGCAGCTGCTTGTCGCTGACGATCTCCTCCGCCTTGATCTGCCAGATCGGCGCGCGCGTGGGATCCTCGCGGCAGGCCTCGCATGGCGAGTAGACGCCGCGGCGGATCTCGATGCGGTTGCCCTGGATGCGCCGGGCGGTGTTGCCGGCGAGCCGCGAGCGGTCGGACAGCAGCATGCGCAGGTTGCGGATGAAGCCCTCGCGCAGATCGTCGTGCAGCTCGAGGAAATCAGCAAAGACCACGTCGCCGGTCGGCAGCAGCAGGCTCACATGGCCCGAGGCGGTGACGGTGTCGGTGCGCTGATTGTAGGTGACGGTGTCGGCCAGCAGTGTCTGGTCGTTCTGGTTGATCTCGACATGACCCTTGGCGACGACGAGACCAAGTTCGTCATCATATTGCACCTCGTCGGCGCTGAAGAGCATGGGATTGCTGCTGCGGCCGCGCTCCGGGCCGACCGCCGCCGCCGGCGCGGCCGCCGCGGCCAGCAGCGCGCTGAGGCACAGAACGGCGAGGCCGCGCATCCGCGTCAGCCGTCCTCGAGATGCAGCAGCATGCTGGCGCCCAACAGCCAGCTCACGCCGGCCGGCGTCCAGGCGGCCAGCGCCACCGGAATGGTCGCGGAGAGGCCGAGGGCGAAGACGATGTCGGACATGAAATAGAGCAGGAAGCCGCTGGCGATGCCGGCGGCGATCATCAGCGTGGTGCCGCCGCGCCGCTGCATGCGCAGGCTGAAGGTGGCGGCGATCAGCACCATGGCGGTGAAGAGGAAGGGGCGCGCCAGCAGCGCATTGAAATAGAGGCGGTGGCGCTGCGCGCTGAAGCCCGAACTCTCGAGCAGCGAGATGAACCCGGGCAGCTCCCAGAACGACATCGTCTCGGGCGAGGCGAAGCTCTCCTGGATTTTGCGCGGCGTCAGGTTGGTCGGCACCTCCGCGCGTTCGAACGGTTCGGACGGGTTGCCGGGCGTCCACCGCGTGCCGTCGATGATTTGCCATTTGCCGGCGTCGAGGACGGCGGCTTGGGCGTCGAGCCGGCTGCTGAGCTGGCCGTCATTGACGAAGGACAGCACCATCACGCCCTGGAGCTCGGTGCGCCGCGGCAAGAGCTTGTCGGCGTGGATGACGGAATGGCGCCCTTCCTCGTCGCTCTGGCGCAGCCACAGGCCGGAGCGCGACAGCGTCAGCTGGTCGCCGCTGCCGCGCAGGACGCGGTTCTCCAGCGTCTCGAAGCGCGCCTGCATCACCGAGGCGATGGGGTTGAACACCGCCACCGCGACGATGGCGACCAGCGCCGCGCCGGCAAGCGGCGGCGTCAGGAACTGCCACACCGAGACGCCGGCGGCGCGCGCCACGACCAGCTCGTTGCTGCGCGTCATGCGCCAGAACGCCATCATGGTGCCGAACAGGATGGCGAAGGGCATGATCTGCTGCGCCATATGCGGCTGCTTCAGCACGGCCATCTCGAGCAGCGTCAGAAACGTCGCCTCCGGCTTGGTTCCGGAGCGGCGGATGAGTTCGATGTAATCGAGCAGGAAGACGATCATCAGCATCGCCAGGAACACGCCCGTGCACCAGGCGAAGAACTTCAGGACGATGTAGCGGAAGAGCGTCTTCCAGGGCGACATGGCGCGGGTCAGCTCGCCGGCGCGAAGCGGCGGAGCGTGGGCTGCCGGCTATCGCGCCACAGCAGCCACGCCGTCGCCCAGATCGGCGCCATCACGTTCAGATAAAGGAACGGCAGGGCGATCGAGGTGCGCCCGGCCAGGTTCTTGAGGCCGATATCCAGGACCTCGAAGGCGAGCGCGAGCAGGATCGCCAGCAGCACGCGCCGGGTCTGCCCGCGGCGATTGAACTCGCCGGTCAGCAGGCAGGCGACGGGGATGGCGGCGAAAGCGAGCGCGGTCAGCGGGTTGATCAAACGCAGATTCGCCTCGATGAGCAGGCTGCCCTGGTCGCCGCGCCGGCCCTCGCCGGGCCACAGCAGCTCGTGCAGATAGCGCTCGTCCGGCTGGCGCTCGCGCACGCCCGGCGCGTCGCGGAAACTGGCGAGGTCGAGCGTGTATTTCTCGAAGCTCAGCACCGACAGCTTGCCGGTGGCGCGGTCGAGCTGCTGGCGCCCGCCATTGACCATCAGCACGCGGGGTCCGCCGTCGGTGTCGACGAAGGCGCCGCGCTCGGCGATGATGGTGACGGGCTTCGACGGGTCACGCGTGTCGTGGACGAGCAGGCCGACGAGTTCGCCATTGGCATCCCGGCTCCTGACATAGATGGTCAGGGTGTCCGAGAGCGTATTGAAGATGCCGTCCTGCAGCAGCACCGAGGCGAACCGGTTGCGGATCTCGAACTGCAGATCCTTGAAGGCGCGATTGGCCGCCGGCAGGAAATAGACCGACATCGACAGCAGCATGGCCATGCCGACGGCGCCGGTGATGAGTGCCGGCCGGGCCAGATCCGCCTGGCTCATGCCGGCGGCGCGCATCACCACCAGCTCGCTCTCGATCAGCAGCCGGTTATAGGTGAAGAGCACGGCGATGAAGACCGCGATCGGCAACACCACGTCGACGAAGCGCGGCAGGATGAGGATGGCGAGATAGGCGAAGAGGCCCGCCGAGAGGCCGCGATTGACGATGAGATCGATCAGCCGAAGCGACTGCAGCAGCCATACCGCCGCGGTGAAGCACACCGCGACGAAGATCATGGTGGCCAGCGTCTGGCGCAGGATGTAGCGCGTGATCCAGCTCATCGGGCCTGATTATAGGTGCGGCGTCTTGGCCGAGCCTAGCGCGAAGTTTTCCTGTCGCGGGCGCTTGCTGCGGCGGTCGCGACGTGGAACTCTGCGGCGCCCCGTCTCGGGGCGCGAAGGAGGATGCCGGCGTCGATGCAAGCCGCGACCGATCTGCCGGCGCTCGGCTTGCGCCGATTCGTCCTGCTGTTCGCCGCGCTGTTCGCCGCGGCCGCAGCGCCGGTGCTGATCTGCGACACCCTGCCGCTATTCGATTATCCCAATCACCTCGCGCGCATGCACATCCTGGCGGACCTGGCGCGCTCGCCCGACCTGCAGCGCTTCTACGCGATCGTGTGGCGGCCGGTCCCCGATCTGGCCATGGACGCGATCACGCCGACGCTGGCCCATGTCATGCCGCTCGTTTGGGCCGGCAAGGCGTTCGTGCTGCTCACGCTGTTCCTGCTGGTCGGCGGCGTAGCGGCGCTGCACCGGACGCTGTTCGGCGTCTGGTCGGCCTGGCCCTGCCTTGCATTCCTGCTGCTCTACAGCCGCATCCTGCTGTGGGGCTTCCTCAATTACCTTTTCGGCCTCGGGCTCGGCCTGTGCGCCACCGCCTTGTGGATCGCGCTGCGGCATCAGTCGCCGGCGCTGCGCTTGGCCGTGGGCGCGCTTGCCGCGCTGGCGTTGTTCTTTGCCCATCTCCTCGCCTTCGGCCTCTACGGCGTGATGGTGATGGGCTACGAGGCCGGGCAATTGCTGCGGCGCCGGTCGGCGCCGGGCGGCGCCGCGGCCGCCCTCGCCCTGGCCGGCGTCGCGTTCGTCCCGGCGCTCCTCGTCCTCGCCGTCGCGACGCCCGGCGCGCTCGGCGGTGCCGTGCGCTACGGCCACCTGGCGCGCAAGCTCGACCTGCTGTTCAGCGTGTTCGACAATTACAGCCGCGCCTTCGATGTCGCGTGCTTCGCGCTCTTCGCCCTGGCGCTGATCTTCCTCTTCGGGCGCCGCTGGGTCCGGCTCGCGCCGGCCATGTCGGTGCCGTTGGCCCTGCTGGCGCTGGTTTATCTGGCGATGCCGAGCCAGCTCGCCACCGCCTCGGGGGCCGATCACCGCATCCCGCTGCTGCTCGGGCTCGTGCTCGTGGCCGGCAGCGAGTGGACGGCGCCGCACGCGAAGGCGCGACGCCTTCTCTTCGCGGCGGCGCTGGCGATGTTTGCGGCTCGGCTCGGCGTCGTGACGGCGGTGTGGCACGGCAGCGACCAACTCTACGCCAGCCTGCTTCCGGCGCTCGATGGCATGCCCGCGGGCAGCCGCGTCGCCGTCGCCTTCCCACCCGAGGCGCTCAATTCCGAGGCCGCGCCGCTGGCGCATTTCCCCACGCTCGCCATCATTCGGCGCGACGCCTTCGTGCCGACGCTCTTCGCCTTCCCGACGCAGCAGCCGGTGGCGCTGCGCCCGGCCTATCGCGCGCTCGCCGACCGTCTCGCGCCCGAGCGCCTGTGGGCCGGGGTCGTCGATGCCGCGCCGCCGCTCGACGACGGCGAGCGGGCCGCTCTGCGCGGCTACGACTATGTCGCCTTGGTCGGCCGCCATCCCTTCGCGCTCCCGACCCAGCCCGAGCTCGAGCGCGTGTTCGCCGCACCGCGTTTCGCCCTCTTCCGGGTCGTGCCCGACGCCGCGCGCCTTGACGGCGCCGAGCGGCCCCGATAGACCGCCGCTTGCCGCGTCTTTCATGACGGCCATGGAATTGCTGATCCCCAGTTGGGCCGATCTCGCCGCATGGGCGGGTGTTCTGGTCGCGGCGTTGGTGTTCATCGGCGTCGGTCGCCTGCTGTCGCGGGGGCGCGCCGCGCCCGAAGCGGCGCTGGTTGCCGGCTGGGGCGGCGCCTGCGTGGCCTTGACCTTGTGGGGCGTCGCCACGGCGGCGTCGCTGCGCTGGCCGGCCGCCGCCATCGCCGCGGCGGGACTCGTCGGCCTCGTCGCGCGCCGCGTTCGCCCGGACGCGGCGGCATGGCGCGGCGTGCTGCGCATGGGCGTCGTCGCCCTGCCGCTCCTGGCGGTCATGGCGAGCGCGCGGCCGAGCCTTCCCGACACTTTCCTCAACCTGCTGCCCAACGCCGCCTATCTCTACGACCACGCCGGCTTCCCGGCCGACGACCGCTCGCCCAGCCACTCCTTCCTGCCCGGTGCGCCCTACAACATGCAGCTCGCCGCCTTCACTGCCGCGCTCTTCACACCGGGATTTCCGCCCGCGGCGATGATCGGGATCAACCTCATCCTGCAGCTCGCCTTCGCGCTGTTTCTGGCGCGGCTCATCGAGCGCGGCGATGACGCCGCCGCGATCCTCCCGACATGGGGCGCGACGGCGCTGGGATTGTTGCTGGCGACGCTGATCAATCCCGGCTTCGTGCCGCGCTATCACCTCTCCGCCTACAGCGAGACATCGGTCACCGTGGCGCTCGCTTTCGCCGCCTGGTTCGCCGCGCGCGCGCTCGATCGCTTTGCCGCGCAACGCACTGCCTCGGCCGAGCTGACGTTGCTCGCGCTGACCTTGGCGGCGCTGGTCAACATCAAGCAGGACAGCATCGCCCTCGTCGCCGGCCTGCTCGGCTCGGCGCTCGTACTGGCTCTGCTGCAGGGGCGGGAGGGGCGCGGCCGGGCGCTCGCGGCGCTGCTCCTGGCCGCCGCGCCGGCGCTCCTGCTCTATGCCGCATGGCGCTGGTACGTGCTCAGCCATTTCGCCGCGGGCGAGCTCAAGCCGCTGCCCTTCGCGCAATGGCAGTTCGTCAATATCCCGCTCATCCTGCGCAGCATGCTGAAGGAGATGCTGGAGAAGGGCTATTTCTTCGCCGCGGCGGCGCTGGCGGTCGCCGGCCTCATCTGGCGCCTGCGGCGCCACGGGCTCGACCGGACGACGCGTGTCGCCGCGTTGTTCGCCGGCGTGATGCTCGCCTACGACGCCGCTCTCTTCGTGACGTATATCGGCCATTTTCCCGGGCAGATGAGCGCCGAGGCGCATTCCTTTTTCCGCTACAACACGCATCTCGGGCTGCTGCTCGTGCTGACGCTGCTGTTGCTGGCGCGTGACATCGTCGCCGAGCGCGGCTGGACGCTTCGCGGCGCGCTGCGTCGCGCCGGCCCGGCGGCGCTGGTGGCCGTGGCGGCGTTGTGCCCGCTCGCTCTTGCGAGCTTGCTGCGCTTCGACCTGGAGGTGCCGCAGCTGCGGACGTGGCAGCTCGCGGCGATAGCGAAAGCGAGGCTGGGCACGGAGAGGCGCCTCGCGCTCGTCCTTCCCGGCGACAATGGCAGCGTCACCGCCATGCTCGAGGGGCTGATCCGCTTCGTGCCGCCGGCCCATCCCGATCTCGATCTGCGCAGCGTGACGGCGCTCGCGCCGGAGACGTTCGATCGCCTCGCCCGGGACGGCTATCGGCTCGCCCTCATCTCCTGCACGGCGGCGGGATCGCACGATGTTCCCGCGGGTCGCGCGGTGTTGCTCGAGCACGGCGCGGGCGGTTGGCGCGCCGCGGCGCAGGAAGCTTATCCGGTGCCGCGCTCGCGCCGCTGGTCGCATGTGCTGCTGGATGCGCCGCTCTGCCTGTGACGTCCGCGGCGATGACGATTGACACTCGACGCTCCGGCGTCTATCGGGCGCGTCAGATTCGCCGAGGGGAGCACTCATGAAGATCGCCTTTGCCGAGCCAGGCCGGCCCAAATCGGGCACGATCGTCGTCGGCGTGACGGAGGATCGCACGCTGACGCCGGCCGGGACCGCGCTCGACAAGGAAAGCGGCGGCGTGCTCAAGCGGGCGATGGAGTCGAGCCGCTTCACCGGACGCAAGGACGAAGTGCTGGGCGTGCTCGCCCCGGCGAAGCTCGATGTCGGGCGCGTGCTGCTCATTGGCATCGGCAAGGCCGCCGCGATCGACGCGGTGGCGATGCAGAGCCTGGGCGGGCAGATCGTGGCCCAGCTCAACACGGCCGGCGAGAAAGTGGCGGCGGTGGCGCTCGACGACCTCGACGGCGCGAAAATCGCGGGCGGCGCGGCCGCGGCGAATTTCGCCTATGGCGCCCGGCTGCGCGCCTATCGCTTCGACAAGTACCGCACCAAGGAAAAGCCCGAGCAGAAGCCGACGCTCGAGAAGCTCACCATCATGACCGGCGAAGTCGGCGAAGCCAAGCGCGCCTTCGCGCCGCTCGACAAGATCGTCGACGGCGTGTTCTTCACCCGCGATCTCGTCTCGGAGCCGGCCAACATCATCTATCCGGAGACGCTCGCCGAGGCGGCACGCTCGCTCGAGAAGCTCGCGGTCGACGTCGAGGTGCTCGACGAGAAGCAGATGAAGAAGCTCGGCATGGGGGCGCTGCTCGGCGTCGGTCAGGGCAGCGTGCGGCCGCCGCGCCTCGTCGTCATGCAATGGAAGGGCGCCAAGTCCAAGACGGCGCAGCCGGTCGCCTTCATCGGCAAGGGCGTCACCTTCGACACCGGCGGCATCTCGATCAAGCCGGCGGACGGCATGTGGGACATGAAATGGGACATGGCCGGGGCCGGCGTCGTAATCGGGCTGATGAAGGCGCTCGCCGGGCGCAAGGCCAAGGTCAACGCCGTGGGCGTCGTCGGACTGGTCGAGAACATGCCGTCCGGCGCCGCGCAGCGGCCGGGCGACATCGTCACCTCGATGTCCGGCCAGACCATCGAGGTGCTCAACACCGACGCCGAGGGCCGGCTCGTTCTGGCGGATGCGATGTGGTATGCGCAGGATCGCTTCAAGCCCAAATTCATGGTCGATCTGGCGACGCTGACCGGTGCCATCATCATCGCGCTGGGCCACGAGAATGCCGGGCTCTTCACCAACAACGAGGAGCTCGCGGAGCGCCTCGTCGCCGCCGGCAAGTCGGTGGGCGAGCCGGTGTGGCGCCTGCCGCTCGGCGACGCCTACGACAAGCTCATGGACAGCGACGCCGCCGACATCAAGAACATCAGCGGCGGCCGCGATGCCGGCAGCATCACCGCCGCGCAATTCCTGCAGCGCTTCGTCAACGGCGTGCCCTGGGCGCATCTCGACATCGCCGGCACCGCGTGGTCGAAAAAGGACGCGCCCACCGTGCCCAAGGGTGCCACGGCGTTCGGCGTGCGCCTCCTCGAGCGCCTGGTGGCCGAGCATTACGAGGGCTAGCGGCGAGGGCAGGGGATGACCGACATCGGCTTTTATCACCTGCGCACCATGCCGCTCGACCGGGCGCTGCCGCGGATCGTCGAGCGCGCGCTGGCCGAGGGCCATCGCGTCGTGGTCATCGCCGGCTCGGCCGAGCGCGTCGATCACCTGGACGCGCTGCTCTGGACCTATGACGAGGCGAGCTTCCTGCCGCATGGCTCTGCCCGCGACGGCAACGCCGAGAGCCAGCCGGTGTGGCTCACCACCGCCGACGAGAACCCGAACCGCGCCACCATGCTGGTGCTGCTCGACGGCCAGAGCTCGGCGCGCATCGCCGATTATGCGCGCTGCTGCGACATCTTCGACGGCAATGACGACGCCGCCGTCGCGGCGGCGCGGCAGCGCTGGCGGGAGGCCAAGGCCGCCGGCCACCAGCTCGCCTATTGGGAGCAGACCGAAGGCAAGTGGGAGAAGCGCGGCGCGGCGGCGGCCGAGGGCGGTTGATCGGCACGTCGCAGGCCGCTATATCCCCGGCGATTTCTGTCGCTCCGAGGGAATGCCCATGGCCGTCGAACGCACCTTGTCGATCATCAAGCCCGACGCCACGCGCCGGAACCTCACGAACAAGATCAACGCGCGCTTCGAGCAACGGGGCCTGCGCATCATCAAGAAGACAGGGCCCCGGAAGCTGTCGCGGGACGAGGCCGAGCGCTTCTATGGCGTGCACCGTCAGCGCCCGTTCTTCAACGACCTCGTCAACTTCATGATCTCCGGCCCGGTTGTCATTCAGGTGCTGGAGGGCGAGAACGCCGTCGCCCTCAACCGCGAGATCATGGGCGCCACCGACCCGGCCAAGGCCGCGCCCGGCACCATCCGCAAGGATTTCGCCGAATCGATCGAGGCGAACTCGGTCCACGGTTCGGATTCGGCCGAGACGGCGCGGACCGAGATCGTCTTCTTCTTCCCGGAGCTGGCCAAGGGGCGATAGCCCCCGACGCCGGCCGGCAAGGGCGAAGCTTCGCTGTTGACGGCCGATAAGATACGGCTAAAATGCGAACGCCTCGCAGTTGCAACTGTTGAACCCTTCCGCGGCCTCGTGACCCCGCAAGGTAAGCAAATGTAATGCTGCCGACCGCCCTCATCGTCTTTCGCGAAGTGCTCGAGGGCGCCCTCGTGGTCGGCATCGTCCTCGCCGCCAGCCAGGGCGTGCGGCGCCGCGGCGCCTGGGTCGGCGCCGGCGTGGCGGCGGGCGTGGTCGGCGCGCTGCTGGTGGCCGGCTTTGCCGAAGAGATCGCCGCCGCGCTCGCCGGGGTCGGGCAGGAGCTCTTCAACGCCGCCGTGCTGTTCACGGCGGTGGTCATGCTGGGCTGGCACAATGTGTGGATGGGCCGGCACGGCCGCCAACTGGCGGTCGAGGCGGGCGATGTCGGCAAGCTCGTGCGGTCGGGCGCGCGACCGCTCTATGCGCTGGCGCTGGCGGTCGGCCTTGCCGTGCTGCGCGAAGGCTCGGAGCTGGTGCTGTTCCTCTACAGCATCGCCGCCGCCAACGCCACCGACGCGGTCTCCTTCGCCGGCGGCTTCGCCCTCGGCATGGCCGCCGGCATCGGCGTCGGCGCTCTGCTCTATTTCGGCCTGCTGCGCATCCCGCTGAGGCATCTCTTCACGGTGACGGGCTGGCTCATCCTGCTGCTCGCCGCCGGCATGGCGGCGCAGGGCGCGGCTTTCCTGGTGCAGGCCGATGTGCTGCCGCCGCTCGGAGACAGCGTCTGGGACACGTCGTGGCTGCTGACCGAACACAGCATTCCCGGCCAGGTGCTGCACGCGCTGGTCGGCTATGTCGCCCAGCCCACGGGCATCCAGGTCGCGTTCTACTCTGCGACCCTTCTCGTCATCGGCGTGCTGATGCGCTGGGTTGGGCGAACCGACGATCCACCCCGGTCGCGCCGGGTCAGGGTGGCGCCGCGCCCCGCCGAGTAGGGCTCTTCCCGACAAGGGGATTGCCGGCCGCGCGAAACTCCAATACCTCTGGCGGCGAACGACGCCCGCGGAGGAATAGAGCGTGAGCACAGCCCCTTGCCGCCGGACCGGCGCGCAGATCCTCGTGGACCAGCTCAAGATCCACGGCGCCGACACCGTGTTCTGCGTGCCCGGCGAGAGCTACTTGGCCGTGCTCGATGCGCTTTATGACGCGAACTCGATCCGCCTCGTCAGCTGCCGCCAGGAGGGCGGCGCGGCGATGATGGCGGACGCCTATGGCAAGCTGACGGGACGGCCGGGCCTCTGCATGGTGACGCGCGGACCGGGTGCGACCAATGCGAGCTCCGGCCTCCACGTCGCCATGCAGGATTCAACCCCCCTCATCCTCTTCATCGGCCAGGTGGCGCGGGACACGGTGGAGCGCGAGGCGTTCCAGGAGGTCGACTATCGCCGCATGCTCGGCCAGTTCGCCAAATGGGTGGCGCAGATCGACGACCCGCGCCGGATACCGGAATTCCTGAGCCGCGCCTTTTCGGTCGCCACCAGCGGCCGCCCGGGCCCGGTGGTGCTGGCGCTGCCCGAGGACATGCTGACCGAGGAAGCCGAAGTCGGCGACGCGCAGCCCTATCGTCCCGTCGAAACCTGGCCGGGCGCGGGGCCGATGGCGGCGCTGCGCGAGCGGCTGGCCGCGGCGAAGCGCCCCTTCCTGCTGCTTGGCGGCAGCGCCTGGGATGCCGAGGCGGTGACGTGCATCGAGGCTTTCGCCGCCGCCAACAAGCTGCCGGTCGGCTGCGTCTTCCGCCGTCAAGACCGCTTCGACAATGCGCACCCCTGCTATGCCGGCGATGTCGGCATCGGCATCAACCCCAAGCTCGCGCGGCGCATCCAGGACGCCGATCTGCTGATCGCGATCGGCCCGCGCTTGGGCGAGATGAGCACCGGCGGCTACACGCTCATCGACATTCCGACGCCGAAGCAGCGCTTCGTCCACGTTCATCCCGATCCCGAGGAACTCGGCCGCGTCTATCAGCCGGAACTGCCGATCGTCGCCAGCGCTCGCGCTTTCGCCCGGGCGGCGGCGGCGCTGGCGCCGATCGCGGATCCGCCCTGGGCTAAGGAGAGTGGGGCGGCACATGAGGAGTATCTCGCTTGGCGCAAGCCGCCGCGCTCGCCCGGCGATATCCAGCTCGGCGAGATCATGCTGTGGCTCGACGCGCAGGTGCCGGCCGATACGATCTTCACCAACGGCGCCGGCAATTTCGCGACCTGGCTGCACCGTTTCCACCAATACCGACGCTTTGGCACGCAGCTTGCGCCGACCAGCGGCTCGATGGGCTACGGCTTTCCCGCAGCGTTGGCGGCGAAGGTGGTGCATCCCGAGCGGACCGTGGTCTGCGTTGCCGGCGACGGCGATTTCCTCATGACCGGGCAGGAGCTGGCGACTGCTGTGCAGCGCCAGCTCGCCGTAATCGTGCTTATCATCAACAACAACATGTACGGCACGATCCGCATGCATCAGGAGCGCCATCATCCCGGCCGCGTCATCGGCACCGATCTGCACAATCCCGATTTCGCCGCGCTGGCGCGCGCCTACGGCGCCCATGGCGAGGTGGTGGAACGCACCGGCGATTTCGCCGCCGCGTTCGAGCGGGCGCGCGCGGCGGGCGGGCCGGCCATCATCGAATTGCGCATCGATCCCGAAGCGCTCACCATCCGCCAGTCGCTGAGCGAGATTCGCGCCGCGGCCGCCACGCACTGAACGGCCGCGTGCTCCGCCGCCTCAGCCGGAGACGCGCAGATGCTGCAAGCGCATGCGCTTGAGCACGGCGATCGCCAGCAAAGCGGTGAGCGCGTCGAGCACGGCGACGAGCAGGAACACCACCGTCCAGCTTCCGGTCATCTGCTTCAGATATGCCGCGGCCGGCCCGCCGAGGACCGAGCCGATGCCCTGGGCGATGTAGAGGAAACCGTAATTCGTCGCAGCGTATTTGGGTCCGAAGGTGTCGGTCAGGGTCGACGGGAACAGCGAGAAGATTTCGCCCCAGCCGAAGAAGACCAGGCCGGTCAGGACGACGAACATGGCGGGGTTGTTTAGGAAGGCGAAGAGCACGAGGATCGCCACCGCCTCGAGCGAGAAGGCGAGCGCCATGGTGTACTCGCGGCCGATATGGTCGGAGATCCAGCCGAAGAACGGACGCGTGGCGCCGTTGGTGACGCGCGACAGCGTCAGCGAGAGCGGCAGCGCGGCCATGCCGAAGATCAGCGCCTGGTCGACATGGGCGTCCTTGGCGAAGGGCCCGACATTGAGCACGACCATCAGCCCGCCAGTGGACATCATCGTCATCATGATGAAGAGCAGGTAGAAGATCGGATTCTGCAGCATCTCGCCGGGCGTGTAGCTGCGCTTGCTCTGCATCTCCGTCTTGGCGATTTCGGGATTGTAGCCGGCGGGCAGATAGCCCTCAGGAGGCGTGCGCAGCCCCAGCGCAGCCAGAATTCCGACGATGCCCTGGATGACGCCCCAGACGACCAGCGTGTGCTGGTAGCCGGAGCCGGCGATCATGTTGGCGATGGGGAAGCTGGTGAAAAAGGCGCCGAAGCCGTAGCCGGCAGCGGCCAGCCCGGTGGCAAGCCCGCGCCGGTCGGGAAACCAACGCACCATGAGGCCGATGACGCCGACATAGATGATGCCGGTGCCGAAGCCGCCGATGACGCCGTAGGTGATGTAGAGCATCCACAAGCTGCTGACCTGCGATGCAAGCACCCAGCTGCCGCCGGACAGAAGCGCGCCGATCGCGATGAGGTTGCGCGGGCCGAAGCGATCGACGAGGTATGCCTGGACCGGCGAGACGAAGGTCTGCAGCATGATCAGCAGCGACGCCGTGAACTGGATTTCCGCCAGCGTCGTCCCGAGCTTCTGGTTGAACGGCCCGACGAACAGCGTCCAGGTGTATTGCGGGCTCGAGATTGCCATCATGGCGATTACGCCGAGCACCAGCTGCCACCAGCGCGTCCGCGCGGTTTCTCCGCTGACGATGGCTGATGAGGTCATGCCTGCTCCCCCTGTGAAATGTGATGCGTCATGAGCAATCAGAATGCAAAGGACATGCCGCGTCGCCGCGCACGGGCGGCGCGCCTCGCCATTGGCGGCCGGACCATTATCTTCTGATATCGGTCAGCGGGCGACGTGAGGAGGAGGGTGCGCATGTCGAGATGGACCGGTCTTTGTGGCGCGGCGCTGGCTACTACAGTCTTCCTCGCCCCCGTCATTGCCATGGCCGCCACCCTCACAGTGACGCTCGACGGCGTGGCCAACGGCAAGGCGATGCCCGGGCAATATGCCTTTTGCGTGCTGGCGCAGCAAGGCCATGTAACGCTTGGTTCAGACAAGAACCCGAAGGTGTCTTGGTCCGGCGCGCCGAAAAGCACGCGGTCTTTCGCTGTCATCGTCGTCGACCCCGACGTGCCCTCGGTGCCGACCGATGTGAACAAGGAAGGCAAGACCATCGCCAAAACTCTCAAGCGGGCGAATTTTTACCACTGGGTCCTGGTCGACATTCCCGCGACGGTCAGCGCGATAGACGAGGGCGCCGATTCGGACAAAGTCACACCGCACGGCAAGCCGCCCGGCCCCGCCGGACTCGGCCTGCGCGGCATCAACGACTACACGAAATGGTTCGCCGGCGATGATGCGATGAAGGGCGATTACGGCGGCTATGACGGGCCGTGCCCGCCCTGGAACGACACCATCGTCCATCACTACCACTTCAAGGTCTACGCCCTCGATGTGCCCAGCCTCAAGCTCAGTGGGAATTTCGACGGACCGCAGGCGCTGAAGGCAATGAAAGGCCACACCTTGGCCAAGGGCGAGTCGGTCGGTACTTATGTGCTCAACCCTGCCCTGATGAAGACCGGCGCGGCGAAATAGGCCACGACCGACCGCCGTCACGCCACGCCGCGTCAGCCGCTATCGCGGCGAGCGCGGCTGTCAGAGCAGCCAAGCGCCCAGCACGAGCAACGTGATGACGATGCCGGCGATACTCCATTTGAGCAGCCGGGTGAAGCCGAGCCACATCTCCACGTGGCGCTGCAGCTCCTGGTCCATGGCCATCGCTGATTCCTTAGATTGACCCCAGCCGCCACTTGGTAGCCGCGGACGCGACGCTTGGCAAGCGCTGCGGCGCCAAGGCGGCGCCGAGCAGGGCACTGGCTAGCGGCAGCCACCAGAGTTGATAATTGTGATGCACGGCAGGCGCAGCGAGCAGGCTGGCCAGGATCAGGGCGACGGCAATGCCGCAGCGCCGGGCCAGCCTGGGCGGGCGGAGCCAGACATCGGCCGCGGCGGCGAGGTAGAGCAGCGCCATGACCGCCGCCACTGCGGGCCGGGCACCCGGCGCGGCGATGAGCCAGCTCGTCGAATCCGCCGGTCGGACCAGATTGAACAGGACGATGTTGTCGAAAAGCGCGCGCGGCGACCAAATGGCGAAAGGCAACACCGGGAGCAGGGCGACGGCGATGCCGGCCGCATAGACCAGGCGGTTTCGTCGGCGGCCCGGCAGGCCGCACGGCACCAGCAGCGCGCCGGGCAGCAGCTTCGCCGCCAGCGACAAGCCGATGCACAGCCCGGCGAGCCCCGGGTTTCGCTCCACGAGCAGAAGCGCTGCCAAGAGCGGCAACACCGCCACGAGATCGAGTGCGCCCTTGGCGAAGAGCTGAAACGGCACCATCGGCAGGCTCAGATAGAGGAGCACGGCGAGCCATCCGGCGCTCGGCGACGCCATCGCCGCGCCGAGGCGAAAGACCAGCGCAACCACCGCGACCTGCAGCAGCAGATTGGTGAGGACGATACCGCGCGGGCCAAGGGCGCCCCCGAGCGGCAGATAGGCGGCGATCGTGACCGGCAGGTACTTGTAGCCGGCGAAGCGCGCGTCGTGCGTGGCCGCTTCGGCTTCCGTATCCAACGCCGATTCATAGGGGTTGCTTCCGGCGCGCAAATCCTGGCCTTCGGCGATGGTGACGTTGGCGGCGTCGATGAGCGAGGGATGATGCAGCTTGGCGACGGCGTAGCCGACATGAGCCAGCAGCAGAGCCACGGCGGCCGCCTTCAGCAGGCGCGGTGCGTGGTCGGCGGCAGCATCACCGCCGCGCCGCGCCTGCGCGACGACGAACGGCACGGCCGCGAGCAGCGCCAGCAACACCAGCGCCTTGTAGACGCCGAGCTGCCAGTTGAATTTCTGCAGCAGCAGCACGGCGAGCCAGAACAGCAGGGCAGCGGTCGCTTTGATCATGCAAGCGTTCTTGCTTGCGGTGCGCGCCCTCATGTCGACGGATTGAACACGGCATCGGCCGCGGCGGTGGCGCCACGGATCTCGACCCGGCCGTCATCGCCGATGCGGATTCGGCGCTCGGCGATGAGCCGCAGCGCCAGCGGATAAGCGCGGTGCTCAGCCGCGAGCACGCGCGCGGCCAGCGCTTCGCTGTCGTCGCCCGGCAGCACCGGCACCGCCGCCTGGACGATGATCGGGCCGTCATCGACGGCGGCGCGCACGAAATGCACGGTGCAGCCGGTGAAGCGTACGCCGGCGGCGAGCGCGCGCGCATGCGTATCGAGGCCGCGGAAGGCCGGCAGCAGCGAGGGATGGATGTTGAGGAGCCGATCGCGCCAGCGCTCGACAAAAGCCTCGCCGAGAAGCCGCATGAAGCCGGCGAGGCACACGAGATCGACGCCGGCCGCCTGCAGCGCCGCATCGAGCGCGACGTCGAATTCTTCGCGCGTCGCATGGTCGCGGTGCGAAATCACCTGCGTCGGGATACCCGCTTGCGCGGCGCGCCCGAGCCCTTGCGCATCGCTGCGGTTCGACAACACGAGCCGGATCTCTGCGGGGAAGTCGCGCCGCACGCAGGCGTCGATCAGCGCTTGGAGGTTCGAGCCGCGGCCCGAGATCAGCACGGCGACCTTCAGCCGGGCCACTGCGATTCCGTGTTGAGCAGCCGCGTGCCCGGCGCGTCGTCGGCGCGCGCGACGATGCGCCCGATGCGGTGGACGTGATCGCCCGCGGCGTGCAGCGCCGCGCTAACACGCTCGACCGCATCGGGCGCGACCACCGCCACCATGCCGATACCGCAATTGAAGGTGCGCGCCATTTCGTCGCGCGCGATGCCCCCGGTCTCCGCCAGCCAGCGGAACACCGGGGGCAGCGGCCAGAGGCGTGCATCGAGCTCGGCGGCCATGCCGTCGGGCAGCACGCGCGGGATGTTCTCGACGAGCCCGCCGCCGGTGATGTGGGCGAAGGCCTTGACGCCGCCCGCGGCCAAGGCGGCGCGGCAGCCGCGCACATAGAGCCGCGTCGGCGTAAGCAGGGCATCGCCGAGGCTCACTCCCGGTGCGAAGGGCGCCGGCGCGTCGAAACGCAGCCCCGCCGCCTCGACGACGCGGCGGACGAGCGAGAAGCCGTTCGAATGGAGCCCGCTCGAGTCGAGGCCGAGCACAATGTCGCCGACCGCGACGGTGCTGCCGTCGAGCGCCTGCCCACGTTCGATCGCGCCCACGGCAAAGCCGGCGAGGTCATAGTCGCCCGCGGCATACATGCCGGGCATCTCCGCGGTCTCGCCGCCGACCAAGCCGCAGCCGACCTCGAGGCAGGCGCGCTGAATTCCCTCGAGGATGGTGGTCCCGGTCGGCACATCGAGCTTACCGGTCGCGAAATAGTCGAGGAAGAACAGCGGCTCGGCGCCCTGCACGACAAGATCGTTGACGCACATGGCGACGAGGTCGATGCCGATCGTGTCGTGACGTCCCGTGGCGATGGCGATCTTGAGCTTGGTGCCGACACCGTCGGTGGTCGCGACCAGGATCGGGTCCTTGTAGCCAGCCGCCTTCAGATCGAACAGCGCGCCGAAGCCGCCGAGCCCCGCTTCCGTGCCGGCCCGCGCCGTCGCCTTGGCGAGCGGTTTGATCGCCTCGACCAAAGCGTCGCCGGCGTCGATATCGACCCCGGCATCGCGGTAATTTTGCCTCTTGATGGCGCCCTCGCCCGTTTTGGGGTATGACCGCGCGGCGGAGAACGCGGCACGGGGGACAATACTTTTGATCCGGAACGGTTTGCAATGCTCCTGAGACGCTGGCCGGCGCAGCGCGGCGCGATGCTGCTGCTGGGTGCGCTCTGCGCTTTATCGGCGCCGGCGGCGGCGCAGTCGCGCTTCGACGTCTTCACCATCGCGCCGGTGCGAGTCGACGTGACCGCCGCCAGTGCCAGCGCCGCGCGCGACCAGGCGCTGATCGAGGGCGAGCGGCGCGCATTGCAGATGCTGATCGAGCGGCTGACGCTGGCCGCCGGCCGCAGCCGATTGCCACAGCCCAACAGCGCCCAGCTCAGCGATCTCGTGCAAGGCTTCGAAGTCGCGAATGAGCGGCGCTCCGGCGTGCGCTACATCGCCGACTACACGTTTCATTTCCGCCCCGATTCGGTTCGTCAGCTGCTGGGCCAGGCAGGCATCGCCTTCGCGGAGACGCCGAGCAAGCCGCTGGTCGTGCTCGCGGTGCTTCTGGACGGCGACCGGGCGGCGCTATGGGACGATCCCAACCCGTGGCGCGACGCTTGGGCGCGCGCCAAGCTGCCGCCGGGGCTGGTGCCGCTGGTGATACCGCTGGGTGAGATCGCCGACGTCGCGGCAATCGACACTGACGCCGCGCTCCACGGTGATGACGCGCGGCTGCGCAGCCTGTCGCAGCGCTACGACGGCGACGACGTGCTGGTCACCGCGGCGACGGTGAGCCAGAGCGCGACGCGCAGCCTCGACGTCGTCACCAGCCGATACACGCCCGGCAATCCGGCGAGCCGTCAGACCTGGAGCAATTCGGCTACGGCGAATCCCACCGAGAGCGACACGGCCATGATGACGCGCGCGCTCGCTGACACGATGGCGCGGGTGGAAGAGGCGTGGAAGGTCGCCAACATCCTGGATTTGCGTCAGAGCGGGACCCTGACCGTGCGCGTCGCCGCGGGTTCGCTGCGCGACTGGATCGTCGTGCGCGACCGCCTCACCGGCATTCCCGCCGTGCGCAGCAGCCAGCTCATGTCGATCGACCGCGGCGGCGCGCGAGTCGAGATCCGCTATGTCGGCGATCCCGCGCAGCTGCGCTTGGCGCTGGCGCAGCGCGACCTCGAGCTCAGCGGCAACGATCCCGATTGGGTGCTGCGCCAGCGCGGCAGCGGCGGCGCGCCGCGCTGAGATGCTTCCCCGGAGCTCCTTGTGAACGTGCCCAATGTGATCACGCTGGGGCGGCTGCTGTGCGTGCCGCTGGCGATCTGGCTGGTGCTCTCCGATGACCTCGGTGCGGCATTCTGGCTGTTCGTCGCCGCCGGCCTGTCCGACGCGATCGACGGCTTCATCGCCAAGCGGTTCGACCAGCGCTCCCGGCTCGGCGCGCTGCTCGACCCGATCGCCGACAAGGCGCTGCTTGTCAGCATGTATGTGACGCTCGGCGTCGCCGGTCATCTGCCCAACTGGCTTGTGATCCTGGTCGTGTTCCGCGACGTGCTCATCGTCGGAGGTTTCCTCTTGGTGATGGCGCTGGCGCATGCGATGCGGTGGGAGCCGCTTTTCGTCAGCAAGCTCAACACAGCGCTGCAGATCGCGCTCATCGCCGTCGTCCTCGGCCGGCTTGGGATCGGCGTCCCTGATTTCGGTCTCGGCAGGATCCTCGTCTATGCCGTGGCGGCGACGACGGTGATCTCCGGCGCCGCCTACCTTGTGCGCTGGGGCAGCGCGCTGGCCGGCGTCGAGGACGACACGTGACGACGGGCCAGCGGCAGCAGGCCTTCTTCTGGCTCGGCGCGCTCGTTGTCTTCTTTGTGCTCTTCTATCTGCTGAGCCCGATCCTGCTGCCCTTCGTCGCCGGTTTCGTCATCGCCTATTTTCTCGATCCCGCCGTTCACCGTCTCGAGCGCTGGCATGTGCGGCGCTCGTTCGGCACCGTGGCCGTGCTGCTGTTCTTCGTGCTGGCGTTGCTGCTGGTCCTGTCGCTCTTGGTGCCGCTGGTCGAGCTGCAGGCGGCCGAGCTGGTGCGGCGCGTGCCGGCGCTGGTCGGCGCGGCGCGCGAGCGGATGGAGCAGCTGATGCATCTCGCCGAGCAGCAGCTGGCGCCGGAGGACGTCGCGAAGCTGCGCGATGTCCTGGGCTCGGGTCTCGCCGACATTGCCGGGTGGGCGGCCCGCCTCGTGCAGAGCGCGCTGACCAGCAGCGTCGCGCTTGCCAACCTGCTGTCGCTCGTGTTCATCACGCCGATCGTCGCGTTCTTCCTCCTGCGCGACTGGCCGCGGATCGTCGCACTTATCGACGGGTGGCTGCCGCGCCATCACCTTGCCACCATCCGCGAGCAGGCGCGTCTGGTGGACATGACGCTCGCCGGCTTCGTGCGCGGCCAACTTCTGGTCTGCCTGGGCACCGGCATTTATTACGCGGTGGCGCTGACCGTCATCCATCTCGATTTCGGCCTCATCATCGGCGTCCTCGCGGGCATCCTCACCTTCATTCCCTATGTCGGCTTCGCCACCGGCTTCGTGCTGGCGATGGGCCTCGCGCTCCTGCAGTTCGGCACGCTCTCGGGCATGCTCTGGGTGTTCGCCGTCTTCGCCGTCGGGCAGGTGCTCGAGGGAAACGTGCTGGCGCCCAAGCTCGTGGGCGAGCGTGTCCACCTTCACCCGGTGTGGGTGATCTTTGCACTGCTCGCTTTCGGCACCGTGCTGGGATTCGTAGGCGTGCTCATCGCCCTGCCCGCGGCCGCCGTCGCGGGCGTCCTCGTCCGCTTCGCGCTTGGCCGCTACCTCGCGAGCCCGCTCTACGATCCCGCCAACCGCCGGCTGCCGTCGGATTGACCATGCAGCTGCCGCTCGATCTCGGTCATCGCCCGGCCCTGGGACGCGCCGATTTCCTGGTAGCTCCCTGCAACGCCGAGGCGATCGCCTGGCTCGATCGCTGGCCGCATTGGCCGGCGCCGGCGCTGGCGCTGTACGGCGCGGCGGGCAGCGGCAAGACCCACCTCGCTCACGTCTTCGCGGCGCGCGCCGCCGCGACCAACATCGATCCGGCGCAGCTGAAGACCGAACGCGTGCCGGCGCTGCTCGGCGATGCGGCGGCGGCGATCGTCGACGATGCCGACCGCGCCGCGGCGAAGCCGTTGCTGCATCTCTATAACCTCCTCGCCGAGCGTCGCGGCCACTTGCTCGTCGTCGCGCACCGGCCGCCCGCGCGCTGGCGGATTGGGCTGGCCGATTTGCGCTCGCGATTGCGCGCGGCTCCCGCCGTCGCCGTCGCGCCGCCCGACGAGGCGCTCATCGCGGCCGTGCTGGTCAAGCTCTTCGCCGACCGCCAGCTCGCCGTCGGCGAGGAGGTCGTCGCCTATCTCGCGCTCCATCTCGAGCGCTCCTTCGCGGCGGCGCGCGACGCCGTGGCCGCGCTCGACACGGCTGCGCTCGCGGAGCGGCGCCGCATCACCGTGCCGCTGGTGCGGCGCGTACTGGAGCTCTAGCCGCCCGCGTCACTACTGATCGAGGCCCTTCATCAGGTCCTTCGGCGTGACCAGCCTGGCAAGGCTGCCGAGCCGCCGGTCGAGGCCCGACCAGGGGACGGCGACCTCGTAGCTTGCCAGCGCCGCGGTGGGCAGCCCTGCCGCCAGCCGCGCCATCAGCGGTCCGCCAGATACGTCCGACAAGAGGGTGGCGAGTTCATGTAATCCGGGATTGTGCCCGACGATCATGACGCTTGCGGCGCTGGCCGGGACTTGGCGCAGCCGCGCCACGAGCTGGCGGGCGGTGGCGAGGTAGAGCGCGTCCTCGATGAGGATCTGCGGCGGCCGGGCGAAGGCGGGAGCGATGATATCGAGGGTCTGGCGGGTGCGCAGCGCGGGCGAGCACAGGACGAGCGCGGGAGCGAGTCGGTGCTCGGCGGCCCACGCCGCCACCGCCTGGGCGGCGCGGCGGCCGCGCTGCTCGAGCGGTCGCTCGCGATCCGTGCCCTCGCCCTGAGGGGTGGCCTTGGCATGGCGCAGCAAGTGGAGCTCGCTCACGGTCCTGTCCCGCTCCCCCTTGCCGGTTGCCATGACATCGCCATCTCCTCGTTATAAACTGCGGCTTTATAAACTGTGGCTTTACGGCAGGGAAAGGGAGTAACCACGTGGCCCAGGCTCTTCGCGCCGCGGCGTCTTCGATCGACGTTCATTCGCCAGCGCGGTTCATTAACCGTGAATTGTCCTGGCTCGCCTTCAACGAGCGTGTTCTCGCCGAGGCCGACAGCCCGCGCCACCCTCTGCTGGAGCGGCTGCGCTTCCTGTCGATCTCCGCCAATAACCTCGACGAATTCTACATGGTGCGGGTAGCCGGCCTCAAAGGGCAGGTATTGGCGGGTATCGTGACGCCGAGCCAGGACGGCCTCACGCCGGCCCAGCAGCTCGAGGCGATCAACCGCCGTGCCAGCAAGCTGATGCGCGACCAGCAGGTGACTTGGCGCGACCTGGCGCAGCAGCTGGCCAGCGCCGGCATCTCCGTGGTCGGGCCGGCTGAGCTCTCGGGCGAGGACCGCGGCTGGCTCGAAGAACGCTTCATGGCCGAGATCTTCCCGGTGCTGACGCCGCTCGCCATCGACCCCGCGCATCCGTTTCCCTTCATCGCGAACCTCGGCCTCGGCTTCGCGCTGCAGCTCAGGCGCCGCAGCGATGGCAACCGCATGGAGGCGCTGCTCCTCATTCCCGCCACCATCAACCGGTTCATCCGCGTGCCCGGCAAGGCGGTGCGCTTCCTGCCGCTGGAGCAGATGATCGGGCTCTTCCTCGACCATCTCTTCCCCGGGTTCTCGGTGGTGGGCCAAGGCATGTTCCGCATCCTGCGCGATAGCGACATCGAGGTGGAGGAGGAGGCCGAAGATCTGGTGCGGCTGTTCGAGACGGCGCTGAAGCGGCGCCGTCGCGGCCATGTCATCCGCCTCGGCGTCGAGGCGGGCATGCCCGAGGATTTGCGCGAATTCCTGGTCGAGCAGCTCGACGCCTCGCCGGACGACGTGTTCCCGCTCGAAGGCCTGCTCGGCCTCGCCGACACTAAGCAGCTCATCATCGACGAGCGCCCCGACCTCATCTACACGCCCTACAACCCGCGCTTCCCCGAGCGCATCCGCGATTTCGGCGGCGACTGCTTCGCGGCGATCCGCCAGAAGGACATCGTCGTCCATCACCCCTATGAGAGCTTCGACGTGGTGGTGCAGTTCGTGCGCCAGGCGGCGCGCGACCCGGCGGTGGTGGCGATCAAGCAAACGCTCTACCGCACCAGCCACGACAGCCCGGTCGTGCGCGCGCTCATCGAAGCTGCCGAGGCCGGCAAATCGGTCACCGCGCTGATCGAGCTCAAGGCGCGCTTCGACGAGGAGGCAAATATCCGCTGGGCGCGCGATCTCGAGCGCGCCGGCGTGCAGGTCGTCTACGGCTTCCTCGAGCTCAAGACCCACGCGAAGGTATCGCTGGTGGTGCGGCGCGAGGCCGGCGCGCTGCGCTCCTACGTCCACTTCGGCACCGGCAACTACCACCCCTACACGGCGAAGGTCTATACCGATTTGTCCTTCTTCACCGTTGATGCGGCGCTGTGCCGCGACGCGCAGCGGCTGTTCAATTACATGACTGGCTACGCCACGCCGGCGACGCTGGAGAAGGTCGCGGTGGCGCCGATCGATTTGCGTCCGCGGCTCGTCGAGCTGATCGAGGCGGAGATCGCGCATGCGCGCGACGGCCGCCCGGCGCAGATCTGGGCCAAGATGAACGCGCTGGTCGATCCCGCCATTATCGACCTGCTCTACCGCGCCTCGCAGGAGGGGGTGCAGATCGACCTGGTGGTGCGTGGCATCTGCTGCCTGCGGCCGGGTGTTCCGGGCCTGTCCGACAACATCCGGGTCAAGAGCATCATCGGCCGCTTCCTCGAGCATGTCCGCATTGTCTGCTTCGGCAACGGCCACAGGCTGCCCTCGCCGGCCGCGAAGGTGTATATCTCCTCGGCGGACTGGATGCCGCGCAATTTCGATTGGCGCGTCGAGGCGCTGGTCCCCGTGGAGAACGAGACAGTGCATCGCCAGGTGCTGGACGAGATCATGGGCGCCAACCTGCGCGACCAGGCGCTGAGCTGGCGGCTCGATGCGGAGGGCGAGTATGTGCGCGAAAGCAATGACCCTGACGCCTTCAGCGCGCACACCTATTTCATGACCAATCCGAGCCTGTCGGGCCGAGGCAGTGCAATCGATCGCACGCGTGCCGGTCCGCGCCTCGTCACGGAGAAGACCGAGCCCTAGGCATGCCGCGGCGCCGGGCGCGGAGCAGCAACGGATCGGCACGGCGCGGCTCCGTCGCGGTGATCGATATCGGTTCCAATTCCCTGCGCCTCGTCATCTATGACGGCGTGCGGCGCTCGCCGCGCGCGCTGTTCAACGAGAAGGTCATGTGCGGCCTCGGCCGCAACCTCGAAGCCACCGGGCGGCTCGATCCCGACGGTGTGGCGCTAGCGCGCACCAATATGCAGCGCTTTGTCACCCTGGCGCGCGACATCGCCGTGAGGCGGCTTGATGTCCTCGCTACGGCGGCGGTGCGCGATGCCAGCGACGGCCGCACCTTCGTCGCCGAGATCGAGCGGCGCCACCGCCTTAAAGTGCAGATCCTCAGCGGGGAACAGGAGGGGCGCCTCTCCGCGTATGGCGTACTTGCGGGCATTCCCGACGCCGGCGGCATCGTCGGCGATCTGGGCGGCGGCAGCGCCGAGCTCGTGCCGGTGGCGGGCGGCCAGGTCGGCGCCGCCGCGACGCTGCCGATCGGCTCCCTGCGCCTCGCCGAGCACGCCGAGGACGAGCGCACGCTGCGCGACGCCATCGACAAGCACCTCGCGAGCGTGCCCTGGCTCACCACCAAGGTCGACGGCAACACCTTCTATGCCGTGGGCGGCGCGTGGCGCGCGCTGGCGCGCATCCATATGGAGCAGACGCGCTATCCGCTCCATGTCATCCAGCAGTACACCCTTTCGCGGCGCGAGGCGGAGGACTTCCTCGATCTCATCGCCCGCCTTTCCAAGAAATCGCTGGAGAAGATCAGCACCGTGTCGCGCAAGCGGCTCGACGTGGTGCCGATCGCCGCGCGCGTGCTGCATCGCCTGCTGCGCCGCATCGCGCCCAAGCAGCTCGTGTTCTCGGCCTTCGGCCTGCGCGAGGGGCATCTCTACGGCCTGCTCGACGAGGACAAGCAACGCGCCGATCCGCTGCTCACCGGCTGCGCCGATGCCGCTGTCGCGAATCGCCGCTTCGGCGCCGACGGCGAGGAGCTTTTCGCGTGGATCGCGCCGCTTTTCCCCAACGAGGACGAGGAGCGGCGGCGCCTGCGGCACGCGGCAGCGCTGTTGAGCGACATCGCCTGGCACGAGCATCCCGATTATCGCGCCGAGCAGGCGCTGCGCAGTGTGCTCTACATGCCCGTCGCCGGCGTCGATCATCATGGCCGCGCTTATCTCGCGGCTGCGGTCTACGCGCGCTATGGCGGCGGTGATCCCGGCAGCGGCGACGTCCTCAACCGCCTGCTCGACGACGATGCGCTGACCGCTGCGCGCCGGACGGGTCTGGCGCTACGGCTGGGTTATACACTGTCGGGCGGCGTGCCGGGCGCGCTGGCGCGCAACAAGCTTGCCATCGAGAACGGGGCGCTGGTCCTGACGCTGTCGCGCGACGGCGCGCGGCGCTTCGGCGAGAGCGTGCAGCGCCGCCTCGACGCGCTCGGCCGCAGCCTCAATCGCCGCACCGAGCTGCGCGGGGTCTGAGCGCCGGTTATTGCGCCGCCTCCGCAGCGGCGCCGAGGCGGACGAGCTTGATGCGCTTGCCGCTGGCGGTGAGCGCGAGGCGCCCACGCTTCAAGTCGAGCGCGTCCTTGCCGAAGAGCTCACCGCGCCAGCCCTGCAGCGCGCGCACCGGCGCCGCGTCGTCGGCGGCGATCATCTCGAGATCCTCGGTGTCCGCAACCAGCTTCTGCGCCACGTCGTTCTCCTCGCAGCGCAGCTTGAGGAGGACGCGCAGCAGGTCGACCAGCGGCCCAAGGCCGGGCGGCGGCTCGTGGCGCGGCGGCGGCACAGGGTATTGGCTTTCCGGTGTGGCGAGGACGCGCGTGACCGCGGCCAGGATCTCGCCGCCGAGCTTGCCTTCGGCGAAGTTCTTGCCGAGGCCGCGCGTGCGCGCGAGGTCGGCGACGGTGGTCGGCGCATGCGCGGCGATCTCGAGCAGCGATTCGTCGCGCAGCAGCCGGTTGCGCGGAAGGTTGCGCTGCTGCGCCGCGGTTTCGCGCCAGGCGGCGAGCTCGCGTACCAGCGCCAGCAGTTTGCGATTGTTGCTCCTGACCTTGAAGCGCCGCCACGCGTCGGCCGGGTCCTGGCGATAGGTGGCGGGGTCGGTGAGCGTCCCCATCTCCTCGCCCAGCCAGGAGGAGCGCCCGCTTTTAGCCAGCCGCGCCTCGAGCTTCTCGTAGACCGTGCGCAGCGGCACCACGTCGGTGAGCGCATAGCGCAGCTGCCGCTCGCTCAACGGTCGGTGCGACCAGTCGGTGAAGCGCGAGGATTTGTCGATATGTGCGCCGGCGAGCTTCCCGGCCAAGGTCTCGTAACTGACGCTGTCGCCGAAGCCGCAGACCATGGCCGCGACCTGGGTGTCGAACAGCGGCGCCGGCACCGCACCGGCCATGTTGACGAAGATCTCGATGTCCTGCCGCGCCGCGTGAAAGACCTTGAGGACGGTGCTGGCGGCCATGAGCTCGAACAGCGGGGCCAGATCCATGCCCGGCGCCAGCGGATCGAGGGCGGCGGCCCCGTCCGGGCCGGCGACCTGGATCAGGCAGAGCTGCGGAAAGTAGGTCTTGTCGCGGATGAATTCGGTATCGACCGTGATGTAGCGCGCCTGGGCCTGGCGGTGGCAGAAGGCGGCGAGTGCGTCGGTGGTGTCGATCAACGTCATGACCGTGCTATACACCGAAACTCAGGCGCGGACAAAGCCGCGCCGCGCGGGCGCCCGTGAGGGCCGGACGGCTTGACAAAGCCCCGCGTCCGTGTGCTTTTCCCGCCTTTCCCGTGACCGCGAGCGGTTTGACGCCGATGCATGCCTATCGAACCCATACTTGCGGCGCCCTGCGCCTCAGCGACGCCGGGCGCCAAGTGCGCCTCGCCGGCTGGGTGCACCGCAAGCGCGACCACGGCCAGCTGCTGTTCATCGACCTGCGCGATCATTACGGGATCACCCAATGCGTCATCGACAGCTCGAGCCCGCTTTTCCCCGCCGCCGATGCGCAGCGGCTCGAAAGCGTCATCAGCGTCACCGGCACGGTGGTCAAACGCTCGCCGGAGACAATCAACCCCAAGCTGCCGACGGGCGAGGTCGAGCTGCAGATCGCCGAGCTGACGGTGCTCTCCGAGGCCGAGCCGCTGCCGTTTCCTGTCAACGCCGAGGCCGAATACCCTGAGGAGATGCGGCTCAAATACCGCTTCCTCGATTTGCGGCGCGACAGCATCCACAAGAACATCATGCTGCGCTCGCATGTGATCGCCTCGCTGCGGCGGCGCATGATCGAGCAGGGTTTCGCCGAGTACCAAACGCCGATCCTGACGGCGAGCTCGCCGGAAGGGGCACGCGACTATCTCGTGCCGAGCCGGCTGCATCCCGGCAAATTCTACGCGCTGCCTCAGGCGCCGCAGCAATTCAAGCAGCTCTTGATGGTGGCGGGCTTCGACCGCTACTTCCAGATCGCGCCGTGCTTCCGCGACGAGGCGAGCCGCGCCGACCGCTCGCCCGGCGAGTTCTATCAGCTCGATTTCGAGATGTCGTTCGTCACGCAGGAGGATGTCTTCGCCGCGATCGAGCCGGTGCTGCATGGCGTCTTCGAGGAGTTCTCCGGCGGGCGAAAAGCGCCGCCGCCGCCTTTCCTGCGCATCACCTATGACGACGCCCTCCTCAAATACGGCACCGACAAGCCCGATTTGCGTAACCCGCTGCTCATCTCCGAAGTCGGCGAGGTATTCCGCGGCTCGGGCTTCAAAGTCTTCGCCGGCGCGATCGAGGGGGGCGCGGTGGTGCGCGCCATCGCCGCGCCCGGCGTCGCCGCGCAGCCGCGCAGCTTCTTCGATAAGCTCAACGACTGGGCGCGCGGCGAGGGCGCCCCGGGGCTCGGCTACATCGTCTTCGCCGAGGGCGGTGCCAAGGGCCCGATCGCCAAATTCCTCGACGCACAGCGGCTCGATCGGCTCAAGGCGCTGACCGGGCTGGGCGAGGGCGACGCGGTGTTCTTCGTCTGCGACAAGAAGGCGGCGGCGGAAAAGCTCGCTGGCGCGGCGCGGACCAAGATCGCTCAGGAAGTAGGCGTCATCAAGCCCAACGAGTTCCGCTTCTGCTGGATCGTCGATTTCCCGATGTACGAGCGCAACGAGGAGACGCAACAGATCGAGTTCAGCCACAACCCGTTCTCGATGCCTCAGGGCGGGCTCGATGCGCTCACGACGCAGGATCCCCTCACCATAAAGGCCTTCCAGTACGACATCGTCTGCAACGGCGTCGAGCTCAGCTCGGGGGCGATCCGCAACCACCGTCCGGACATCATGTACAAGGCGTTCGAGATCGCCGGGTACCCGGCGGCGGAAGTGGAGGCGCGGTTCGGCGGCATGCTTAACGCGTTCAAATACGGTGCGCCGCCCCACGGCGGCTCGGCGCCCGGCATCGACCGCATCGTCATGCTGCTGGCCGACACCCCCAATATCCGAGAGATCGTCGCCTTCCCGATGAACCAGCAGGCGCAGGATCTGATGATGCAGGCGCCCGCCCCTGTGCCGCCGGAGCGGCTCAAGGAGCTGTACATCCGCTTGGCGCTGCCACCGCCCGCGCCGGTCAAGGGTTGAGCGCCGCCCATGGGGATGCTCTGCCGCGCGCGTACCATACTATCGGCGGGCGAGCCGGCGTGACATACTCGCGCCGCTTTCAGAACATATTCGCGCCGCCCTATCGTGCTTCCGTCCTTTCCCGTCCGGGGTCCATGATGATCGTTCGGCCTTGCCGTGTGCTTGCAGTTGTCGCCGGTGTCTGGGTCGCGGCGGCGCCGGCGGCGTTCGCCGTCGAGATCGCGCCGCACCGTGCGCTCTATAGTTTGACGTTGGGCTCCTCGAAATCGAGCAGCGGCGTCGTCGGTGCCTCGGGCGCGATGGTCTATGAGTGGGGCGAAACCTGCGACGGCTGGACCGTGCAGCAACGCTTCCGCCTGCGCCTGCAATATGCCGAGCAGGACGGCGTCGACGTGAGCTCGAACCTCGTCACCTGGGAATCGAAGGACGGGCTGCGCTATCGCTTCAACGAGCGCCGGTTGCGCAACGGTGAGCCAGACGAGGAGATCAAGGGCGAGGCAAAGCTCGACGGTGCCGGCAAGGGCGGCACGGCGGAATTCATGCGGCCCGAGACGACGACGCTGGCGCTGGCGCCCGGCGTCCTCTTCCCCACCGCGCACACAATTCTGCTGATCGACCGCGCACAGGCGGGCGAGCAGTTCATCTCGAAGCAGGTCTTCGACGGCGCCACGGTGGAGAACGCGTCGCAGATCACGGCAGTGATCGGCGCGCCGCTGAAGGAGGGCACCACCGCCTCGGGCGACGACAAGCCTGCGGACAACGCGCTCTTGAAGCGCCCGTCCTGGCGGGTGCGGCTCGCCTTCTTTCCTGCCGATAACAAGTCGGGGCAGCCCGATTACGAACTCGGCATGAAGCTCCTCGACAACGGCGTGTCGCAGGACATGTCGCTCGACTACAGCGACTACGTCATCCGCGCCAAGCTGGACGAGATCGAGGCACTGCCGCGGCCGACTTGCTGAGCGGTCATTCTTCCTCCTCGCCGCCGGCGCGGGCGCGCGCTCGTGGCGACGTCGCCCCGAACAGGTCCGGCGGGTCGGCGAGCGCCGCCTCGGCGAGGCGATCGCTGCCGATGCCGATGAGGCGGAACGCGGTCCTGCCGTCGGCTTCCTCGCGCAGCAGCGACAAGGCGGCGCCATAGATCGCGTCGGCGCGTTGCGTCGGGTCGGCCAGCCGCCGACTGCGGCTCAAAATGCGGAAATCGGCGGTCTTGAGCTTGAGGGCGACGCCGCCGGCGGCGCGCTCGGCGCGCACCAGTCGCCGCGCCAGATTGTCGCAGAGCGGCCGCAGTTCCGCGGCCAAGCCCTCAAAGGTCACGATGTTGCGCTCGAAGGTGGTCTCCGCCGAGATGCTCTTTACGGGCGTGTCGGGGTCGACGGCGCGGTCGTCCTCGCCGCGGGCGAAGCGCGCGAGGCGCCGGCCGATGGCGCCGTAACGCGCCACCAGCTCGCGCTCCGGCCGCCGCCGCAGCTCGGCGATGGTGATGATGCCATCGCGCGCCAGGCGCCGCTGCAGCGCTGCCCCCACGCCCCAGATCAGCGTCACCGACCGCGGCGCCAGGAAATCGAGCGCCTCGCCGCGGCCGATGACGGCGAAGCCGCGCGGCTTGTCGAGGTCGGAGGCGATCTTGGCAAGGAATTTGTTGTAGGAGAGGCCGGTCGAGACGGTGACGCCGATCTCGCGCTCGATGCGCCGCGCCAGCAGCGCGAGGGTACGCGCCGGCGGGCCGCCATGCAGCCGTTCCGTGCCGGAAAGATCGAGGAAGGCCTCGTCAATCGAGAGCGGCTCGACGAGCGGTGTCGTCGCCAGCATGAGGTCATGCACCTGCCGAGCGACGGCGCGATACTTGGCCATGTCCGGCGAGATCACCACCGCGTCGGGACAGGCCTTCAGTGCCTTGAACATCGGCATGGCCGAGCGGATACCGGAAAGGCGCGCCACGTAGCAGCAGGCCAGCACCACGCCGCGCGCGCCGCCGCCGACGATCACCGGCCGGTCCAGCAGCTCCGGACGGTCGCGCTTCTCGACGCTGGCATAGAAGGCGTCGCAATCGATGTGGGCGAGCGGCAGCGCGGCAAGCTCGGCGTGAGTGATGAGGCGCGGCGAGCCGCAGGATGCGCAGCGGCCGCCGGGAGGCGGGGCCTCCGCGAGCGCGGCGCAGTCGCGGCACAGGGCGGTCATGGCGCCTCGTCCGGCCCCCAGAGCCAAGCCGCGCCGCGCACGCCGCTGGCATCGCCATGGCGCGGCGGTACCAACCGCGTCGCAATGCGGTCGGAAAACACATAATTGCCCCAGAGCCGGGGGACACGATCGTAGAGCCGCGCGATCTGGCCGACCCCGCCGCCGACGACGATGACGTCAGGATCGAGCAGGTTCATGACGGTGGCGAAGGAACGGGCGAGCCGGTCCTCGTAGCGGACGAGGCTGGCCTCGGCGCCAGGATCGCCCGCCGCGGCGCGCTCGGCGATGCCCGCCGCATCGGCTGTCTCGCCAGTTGCCTGACGATGGTCGAAGGCCAGCCCGGGGCCGGAAAGGAAGCTCTCGATGCAGCCTCGCTTGCCGCAGTAGCAAGGCGGTCCCGGGCGCTCGGCATCGCCCGGCCAGGGCAGCGGCGAGTGGCCCCACTCGCCGGCGATGGCGTTGATCCCGGTGAGCAAGCGCCCATGGGCGACGATGCCGCCGCCCACCCCGCTGCCGAGGATCACGCCGAACACGATCGCCGCTCCGGCCGCCGCCCCGTCGACCGCCTCGGACAGTGCAAAGCAGTTGGCGTCGTTGGCAAAACGCACCGGGCGCCCGAGCGCCGCCGCGAGGTCGCGGTCGAAGGCGCGGTTGTTGAGGCAGAGCGAATTGGCATTCTTGACGAGCCCCGTAGCCGGCGATAGAGCGCCCGGCATGCCGACGCCGACCGTCCCTTGTCGGCCGGTCGCCACCTCGATGCACGTTACCAGTTCGCGCACCGCGGCGAGGGTGGCGTCGTAATCGCCGGCTGGGGTGGCGACCCGGTGGCGCGCCAGCACCCGGCCGTCGCGCCCGAGCGCCGCCGCCTCGATCTTCGTTCCGCCGAGATCAACACCGATGCGCATGGTCGCCGCGCGGCCTGCCTTTCGTGGCGAAGAGTAACCAATAGTTACGAAATCTTAACGTAAACCAACTTATAGGTAAGGCGGCGCCAAGGACCACGATCATGAGAATCCACACCGATCCGCCGCATTCGCCCCACCGCTGCCGACGCAGCGACAGGCCGGGCGCCGCAGCACCGGTGCTCCCGAACACAAGGATATTCCGATGACCAAGCGGGCGACCAAGCGGGTTCTCATCGTCGAGGACAATGACCTCAACATGAAACTCTTCCATGATCTCTTGGAAGCGCACGGCTACGCGACGCTGCAGACCAAGGACGGCATGGAGGCGCTCAAGCTGGCGCGCAAGCATCATCCTGACCTCATCCTCATGGATATTCAATTGCCCGAGGTGTCCGGGCTCGAGGTCACCAAATGGATCAAGGAAGACGATGATCTGAAGGCCATCCCGATCATCGCCGTCACCGCCTTCGCCATGAAGGGTGACGAGGAAAAGATCCGCGAAGGCGGCTGCGAGGCCTATATCGCCAAGCCGATATCGGTGGCCAATTTCCTGCAGACCGTCGAACGATTCCTGAATTGAGGGCGGGCCATGTCGGCGCGCGTACTGGTTGTCGATGACGTTGATGTCAACGTCAGGCTGCTCGAAGCCAAGTTGTCGAGCGAGTATTTCACGGTCATAACCGCGTCGAGCGGCGAGGAAGCGTTGCACGCTGCGCGCAGCGAGCATCCGGACATCGTGCTGCTCGACGTGATGATGCCGGAGATGGACGGCTTCGAGGTCTGCCGGCGCCTCAAGGCGGATGCGCGGACCGCCGACATGCCGGTCATCATGGTGACGGCGCTGTCGGAAATATCCGACCGCGTGCACGGCCTCGAATGCGGCGCCGACGATTTCCTCACCAAGCCGGTCAACGACGTGGCGCTGTTCGCGCGCGTACGCTCGCTGGTGCGCTTGAAGCGCGTTACCGAGGAGTGGCGCCTGCGCGAAGAGGTCTATGGCCGCTTCGATCATCTCATCGGCGAGACCCGCACGAGCGAGGATACCAGCCCCGGTCGCATCGTCCTGTGGGAGGAGAGCCAGTTCGCCGGCGACCGCATGGCGGAGATGCTGCGTCCGATCGCCGCGGACGTGGCCCGGCCCGCCACGCCGGAGCAGCTGCGCGAGCTGGTCGGCACCTCGACCGATTTGGTAATTCTCAGCCTTTCCGGGCAGCGCGACGTGCTGCGCCTGCTTGCCCAGCTGCGCGCCACAGAGGCGAGCCGCCTGGTGCCGATCCTGCTCATCGCCGACGGTGAGGATCTGCCGCGCCTCGCCAAGGGGCTTGATCTCGGCGCCACCGACTACATCGTCCGCCCCATCGATCGTAACGAACTGATCGCCCGCGCACGCACGCAGATCCGCCGCAAGCGCATGCAGGATGGGCTGCTCGACAATTATCAGCGCAGCCTGGCGCTGGCGCTCACCGACCCGCTCACCAGTGTCTACAATCGGCGTTACCTCATGGCGCATCTCGACGAGCTGATGACGCGCACCGCCGAGGGGCATGCCGGCCCGGGCCTGTTGATGCTCGACATCGACTATTTCAAGCGCGTCAATGACACGCACGGCCATGCTGCCGGCGATGTGGTGCTGCGCGACCTGGCGAGCCGCATCCAGCGAAATGTGCGCGGCTTCGATCTGGTGGCGCGTTATGGCGGCGAGGAGTTCGTCGTGGTGATGCCGGATACCGGCTTGCCGGTGGCGACGATGGTCGCCGAGCGGCTGCGCAACGTGATCGCCGAGAAGCCGGTAACGCTCGGCGAAGGGGCGGGCGAGATCGGCGTCACCATCAGCATCGGCATCGCCGTGACGCGCGAGGGGGGCGACAGTGCCACCGCGCTGCTGCAGCGTGCCGACAAGGCGCTCTACGGCGCCAAGGCGAGCGGTCGCAACTGCGTCTACAGCTCGGTGGTCGAGGCGCTGCCGATGCCCGCGCCTGCGACGGCCGGCGCACCGCGTCGGCGCGGCAGAAAAAAAGCCGCTCTCGGCGAGAGCGGCCACGATTGATCGCGCGCCGGGACCGGCGCGCTATTTCATCTTGGATTCCTTGAAGACGACGTGCTTGCGCGCGACCGGGTCGTATTTCTTGAGCTCGAGCTTTTCTGTCTTCGTGCGCGGGTTCTTCTTCGTCACATAATAGAAGCCGGTGTCGGCACTGCTCACCAGCTTGATCAGGACGGTATTTGACTTGGCCATGGCCGGCGATCCGTTCCGTCGGACAGCAAAAGCGAGCGGGGACAATAGCGCCAGCCCCCAAGCTGTCAAGACCTAGCCCGAAGTTGCCGGGAACCCGAGCGAAAAACCCGCTGTTGAAACAGCATCGGGACAATCAGCCGGATCGGGTAATGCCATGCATATCGGACTTACAGGCGTCGTCGCCCTGGGCCTGCTCACGGCGGCCTGCGGCACAAATACACAGCAGCGCGCCGCCTCCGGCGGCTTGACCGGCCTGGGGGTGGGCGCCCTGGTTGGCGGCCCCGTCGGCGCGGTCGTCGGTGGCGCGGTCGGCGCGGCGGGCGGATGGGTCATGCCGGAAGGCGCCGAGACGCTCGCCATAAACGCAATCCACAAGGAGAAGACCGTCGCCTCGGGCGCCCTCAACGATGTCGGGCTCGGCGGCGCCTCTTCCGGATCGTCGCAGCCGAGTCAGGGCCGGGTGGTCCGGGACGCGCAGAACGAGCTGCGGCGCGAGGGGCTTTATCGCGGCCCGGCCGATGGCATCCTCGGCCCCGAGACCAAGCAAGCGATCGCCGCCTATCAGGCGCGCGAAGGCTTGCAGCCGACAGCGACGCTCGATCAGGACACGCTGCAGCGGATGAATTTGGCAAACGGGTCAGACCGCATGGCGCGGCGCGACCGCGGCACCGAATCGAGCGGCACCTCGACGCCGATGATGAGCGCGGATGAAGTCCGCGACCGCCTGCAGTCGGCGGGCTATGCCAATGTCAGCAACGTGCGGGCGCAGGGGCAGCGCTATACCGCGCGGGCGCAGCGCGGCGACGAGACTTATGCGCTGCGCATCGACGGGCGCACCGGGCAGGTGATCTCGGAGCAGCGGGTCGCAACCAACCAGGGGCAGGGCTCGAGCACCACCGGAAGTACCGGCGCCAATCCGGATAGCACGTCGACCTCGACCGATACAGGTACTGGCGGCACCGGGAATTCCGGCCGCTAAGCGCGCTTTCCTCTATTGCTGCGAAGGGCAAACGCCCGCCGACCTTTGTGTCGGCGGGCGTTGTGCTGCCGTGTCGCCACCGTCGGCCGCCGCGGTCCATAGCGTCGTCCCTCCCGCCATCGCGAAAGGAAAAATTAACCAAGACTGGCGAGGGTTGAGTCGACTTGCCGCGAGGTGGCGCGCGATGATTGTCGACAATGGTGTCATAACCCTCACCAGCGAGAACGCGACCTGCGAGGTGGCGCCGCGTGCTGGCGGTGCCGTCGCCGGCTTCTGGTGGAAGCGCGCGGGCGAGCGCATCGACTGGCTGCGCCCGGCGCCGCCTCTCGCGGTGGCGCGCCGCGATGCCGAGCAGATGGCGTGCTTTCCCATGGTCCCCTACGGCAACCGCATCCGCGACGGCCGTTTCCTGTTCTGCGGTCGCGAAGTGGTCGAGAGTCCGGCGGCGGCGCATACGCGCCATGCCATCCATGGCCATGGCTGGCGCCAGGACTGGCAGGTGATCGAGCGCGGCGAGGACGGTCTGGTGCTCGAATACGAGCACGCGCCGGGCGCTTGGCCGTGGTCCTACCGTGCGCGGCAAAGCTTCGTGCTGACGCCGGAGGCGCTGACGCTCACGCTCGAGATCGAGAACCTCGCCGACGAGCTCATGCCCGCGGGCCTCGGTTTTCATCCCTTCTTCCCGCGCACGCCCCAGGCGACGGTCGCCGCGGCGGCGGCAGGCGTGTGGCTGACCGACGCCGAGATTCTGCCGACCGAGAAGACCGCGGTGCCGCCGGGGTGGGACCTGGCGGAGGGGCGGCGGATCGCCGAGCTCGCGCTCGACAATGTGTTCACCGGCTGGAGCGGGCCTGCCACGCTCGCGTGGCCGGAGCGGCGCGCCAAGCTCGCCATCGAGGCGACCCAGCCGCTGCTCTCTTTCCTCGCGGTCTATACGCCGACGCAGGGCGATTTCTTCTGCGTCGAACCGGCGAGCCACTGCACCGATGCCATAAATCTCGCGCGCGAGGGGGTCGCCGAAACCGGGCTGCGCGTGCTCGCCCCGGGCGCGCGCCGCAGCGCCCGCATGACGCTCCGGCCGGAGCTGGCCTAGCCGCCTCTCCCTCCTTTCTCGATCGCGCAAAAGGGCCTAAGCTTTCCGCGCCGAGAGCGGGTCGCGTCGCGAGCCATGACTCGCCCTGGGCGTTGTCCTGAGAACTCTGTCAATTGGGCGAGGGGGCGAGATGCCGGAAGATCGGAACCCGAAGATTGGCCGCCAGCGCCAGGTCGGCGCTGCGCCGGATACCGCGCGCATGATGGAAGACTCGATTCGGCAAGCCTTTCTCACGCATATGGGCGAGCAGCAGCGGCAGTTCGCGGTCATGCCCGTTGCGGCGCGGCGCCCCAGCGGGCGCAGCGCCGATCGGGAGCTGAGGAAGGCGCAACAGCAGCAGCACGCCGGCAGCTACGATAAGCCCGAGAAAGAGACGCAGGGCAGCGAGCTGCGCGGCGCCGAGAATGTCGAACCGAAAAAGCGCTGACGCGCCGGCTTCAAGGCGATTTCAATCGGTGCTGCTCGCTCGCGGTGACCGCGAGCGAGATGCGCAGCGCGCGCTCCATGGTGGCGACATCCATCGAGGCGAAATCGCCGCCGTGCGGGAGGTCGACCCGCCCGGTGCGCGCGCCTGAAAGCATTTCCGCGACTTGCTGCGGCAGATAGGGCAGGTGGATGAAACCGCAGGGAATGCGCTGGCCGCGGCGCTCGATCGCGCGCAGCAGCGTGTAGAGCGTCGCATTGCAGAGAAATGTGCCGGCGGTGTCGGAGAGACGCGCCGGGATGCCCGCGGCCAGGAGCGCTGCGTCGATCGCCCGCAGCGGCAGCGTCGCGGAGAGTGTGGGCGCGCCGTTGGGGTCGAGCAGCTCGCCACGGGGTAGCGCGCCGGCATTGTCGGGGCTGGTGCAATCGGCGAGGTTCACCGCGAGGCGCTCGAGGCGGACCGTCGGCTCGCCCGGCCACAGGCCGAGGGCAATGACCATCGATGGCTTCGTCTCGGCGAGGCAAGCCTCAATGCGCTCGGCAAGGCCCGGCGAAGACCACCGGCAAGGTGCGGCCGACAACGACGAGAGCGCCGAGGCGCGCGCCGTCGAGCGCCGCCGCCAATTCGCCCGAGGGATTGAGCCGGCGCCCGCCATAAGGCTCGAATCCCGTGATCAGCGCCTTGCCCTCCATGACCGCTCTCCTCCCGCCGGAGCAGCATCGTCGCATGATGCGCCGCAATTAGTCACTGGACCGCGCGGCGCGCCTGCGCTCCTATGCGCGCCGATGATCGGGGAGCGGCTGTGACGAGCGCGAGCGAGTTTGTCGATTTTCACATCACCGTATGCGGCATCGAAGAGCTGGCGGGCCACGGCACCATGGGCGTCACCCATGTGCTGTCGATCCTCGATCCCGGCTTTCCCGATCCCGACGCCTTCGGCGCGTTCGGCGAGCATGAGCGGCTCGATCTGCGCTTCCACGACGTCATCGACGAGCTGCCCGGCCTGCGCCTGGTGCAGCGCGAGGATGTCGAGGCGCTGCTGCGTTTCGGCCGCGATCTGATGCGTCAACCGCGCGCGCATCTCCTCGTCCACTGCCACATGGGCATCTCGCGTTCGACCGCATCGATGGCGCTGATCCTGGCGCAGGCGCGGCCCGATCGCCCGGCCCGCGAGGCACTGGCCGAGGTGCGGCGGATCCGTCCGCGGATCTGGCCCAACCTGCGCGTCATCGAGCTCGGCGACGAGCTGCTCGGCCGCGGCGGCGAACTCGTTGCGGCGGCGGTCGGGCGCTATCGCCACGTCATCGAGCGGCGCCCCGAGGTGGGGCAGGCGATGATCCAGATGGGGCGCGGCCGCGAAGTGAGGGCGGCGAAAACCGATCGCTGAGCGACGCGCGCCGGCCTCGCCGGCACGATCTACCAGTACGGATGGCTTGACGGCGGCGGCCTGCAGCCGCACCGTGTGTGCGATGCAACCCGCAAGGCACGCCGCGTCGGCGTGAGGTCGCCCGAAGCGCGGCGGCTCGCCTCCTGCGGAATCCGGGCCGCGACCGACGGGTTGCCGATCTCATCCCGGCAAAACATGGGGAGATGCCAGATGGAACGACGGGCATTCTTGGCCGCCGCGGCCGCCACCGCCGCGGCCTTCGCCGCAAAGCCGGCCGGCGCGGAAGAGCTGCCATTGGGGAATCTACCGGGTTGGCGCTATCCGGACGCGCGGGTCGAGGCCCTCGACAAGCGGTTCAAGTACAAGGTCGGCAACGCCGCGATCGAGCGCATCGCGACCGGTTTCCGCTGGGCCGAGGGCCCGGTCTATGTCCGCGACGGCGGCTATCTGCTGTGGAGCGACATTCCCAACAACCGCATCATGCGCTGGCTCGAGGAGGACGGCCATGTCAGCGTGTTCCGCCAGCCGTCGAATTACAGCAATGGCAACACGCGGGACCGCGAAGGCCGGCTCATCACTTGCGAGCACGACGCCAGGCGCGTGACGCGCACCGAGCCCGACGGCGCCATCACCGTGCTGATGGACAACTATAACGGCAAGAAGCTCAACGCGCCGAACGACGTGGTCGTCGCCTCCGACGGCGCGATCTGGTTCACCGATCCCGGCTATGGCATCTTCGGCAACTACGAGGGCCACAAGGCCGCCCTCGAACTGCCGGCGCAGGTCTACCGGCTCGATCCGAAGAGCGGCAAGGCCACGGTCGTGGTCGACAGCTTCGACAAGCCGAACGGCATCGCCTTCTCGCCGGACGAGAAGAAGCTCTACGTCATCGACAGCGGCATCACCCATGGCGGCCGCTCGAACATGCGCGTGTTCGACGTGGTCGATGGCGCGAAGCTCACCAACGACAAGGTCTTCGCCGAGAATTTCGCGCCCGGCTTCACCGACGGCGTGCGCACGGATGTCGACGGCAACGTGTGGTGCAGCATGGGCTGGGCCGATCCCAAGGAGGACGGCGTGCGCTGCTACGCGCCGAGCGGCGAGCTGATCGGCAAGATCCACCTGCCGGAGACCTGTGCCAATCTGTGCTTCGGCGGCAAGAAGCGGAACCGCCTGTTCATGGCGGCGAGCACCTCGGTCTACGCCGTCTATGTCGAGACCCAGGGCGCGCTGCAGCCCTGAGGGGAGATCGCCGAGCCGGCGAAGCGGACCCGCGGCGCCGGCGCGAAATCGACGCGCGCATGGCGCCGCGGGTGCCGGGTGCGCCCGAAACGCCTGCACTCGGGGTTACCCGGTCGGCGCTTTGCGGAAACACCCGCCGGGCGGGCGAGTTTAACTTTAGTGAGCGAGTATGGCGCGGCGAGGGATCAGCATGCGCGTGGCACAGCATACGCTGGAAGTGGCGACGCCCGGGCAGGGCCTGCACGAGATCACCGAGGCGGTCGCCCGCTGGGTTTCCGGGCAAGGGATGCGCAACGGGTTGCTCACGCTCTTTCTGCGCCACACCTCGGCATCGCTGCTCATCCAGGAAAACGCCGCACCCGAGGTGCGGAGCGACCTCGAGGATTTCTTTCGCGCGCTGGCACCCGAGGATATCCGGCGCTATCGCCACACGGAGGAGGGGCCCGACGACATGCCGGCTCACATCCGCGGCGCCCTCCTGCCGACGCAGCTGTCGATCCCGGTCGAAGCGGGGCGCCTCGCCTTGGGGACGTGGCAGGGCATCTTCGTTTTCGAGCACCGGCGCGCGCCGCACCGGCGTGCGGTGGTGCTGACCCTGATCGGCGAGTAGACGCTCGCCGCACCGCTACGAGCGCTGTCCTTTCTCTCGAGGTCCCGAGGGCAACAGCTCTTCCGTTGTCTCGCGGCGGCCGGACACGACCTCGCCGCGGGCGCGTCCCTGGCCCCGATCGAGGCGGATGCGGGCAGCGATCGTGCAGATCGCCGGCGGCTCGTCGATGCGCAGCACGAGGCTCTCGCTGAGGAAGAGATGATAATGCACGCCGTCCTGGCTGATGTAGCCGGCGCCCAGATCCTGGCCAACGATGAGCGCGCCGAGGCGCGGGTCGACGAGCACGCCGCCCTCGATCGGCGCCTTGTAGATGCCGTGCGTGCACAGCCGGCGCAGATGCTCGAGCTGCATGATGTCAGTGCCCGGATAGAGGCGGAACAGGCCGTTGTAGAGCGCCGGCGCCAGCGCCAGCGCATAGGGCCCGCGATAGCCGGCCTCGTCGAGCTTGGTGACCGCGGCGAGCACATCGGCCAGCGCGCGCTCCACCGCCGACCAGTCGCCGCCATCGATATGGGTGCGGCCCTCTTGAGTCAGCAGGCCGGCGAGCTGGCGATCGGGCTGGCCGCGATAGATGAAATCCTCCTCGCGGTCGGCCATCGCCTCGGCGGCGTCCTCGGCCGGCTTGAGGTCGAGCGGCTGGCCGTTCTCGAGATGGCCGGCGACGCGGCGGATGCTCAGGCGGAAGCTCTTGCGCAGCATCGGCACGGAGATGGCGCGGCCCATGACGGCGCCAGCCTCGCCCTCCGCGGGCTGGCGGCAGTAATCGTCGTTGCCGACCTCGATCGAAGTGAGGCCGGGCCCGAACGGACCCTGGAGGTCGAGGAAGCGGCGTGCGGTCAGCTTGTCGCGCGCCGCCTTGACGGCAGCCTCGTCGATCGTCTGCCACAGCGAAGCGGGGAGGTCGGCCTGGCCGCGGTGGAGATAGTCCATCGCTCAGTTCCCCTTGAGCGGACCGACCGTGAAGCCGCCTTCGGGCGCGCGCTCCCGGCTTTCGCGGCGCCTGCCCCTGGCGCGGTCGCCGTCGGCCTCTTCCGCCGTCGCCTTGTCCTCGATCTCGAGGATGGGCTCCTTGGTGAACAGGTAAGTCTTCAGGAAGCGGTTGAAATCGCTGTCGGAGCGCCGGATGTATTCGAGCAGCATCGAGGCGTGCTCCATTTCCTCGCGCATGTTGTGCAGCAGCAGGCCTTTGAGCGTCTCGTCCTCGGTGTCGTCGGCGCGCTGGCGATACCAGTCGACGGCGTCGAGTTCCTCCATGAGCGAAACGATGGCGTGGTGCAGGGTCAGTGCCTTCGTCGACAGGCGCTCACGCGGCGCATGCAGGTTCTCGCTCGACATTCATCCTCTCTGCGGTAAGGCGGTGACGCTATCGGCGGTAGAACAGGCCATGCCGGCTCGGCTGCTGACGCAGAACGCTTCCTGCCGACGCAAGTTCCGCGTCAGGGGGCGTTCGGACGCGGACCTGAGCCGCTCGTGGATGGCGATGAACGCGCGGGCGATGGGGATGATCGCGGCGAGAACGCACGATCTCCGCCCTGCAGCCCCGGCCCTGGTGCCGGTGAACCCGGCGTGAGAAGCGCCCGAGCGCAGGCTGCCGACGCGATCTACGCGCGTCGGCGCCGCCGCTCGGGCGAAACCCGCGGTGCTTTAGCGGCGGCCGTGCAGCAGATAGGCCATGGCGTAGCCGACCGCACCGGCGATCAGGAGCGCGGCCAACGGCTGCTCCTCGACGCGGCGCGCCAGCTCGCGCGCGGTGCGCTCGCCCTGGGCATAGGCTTCGCCCGCCACCTCCCGGGCCTGCGCGCCGGCTTTCTGCGCGACGTCCCAGGCGGCTCCGCCGGTCTCCTGTGCCGTCTGCGCAGCCCGCTGTGCCATGTCCTTGGCCTGCTCGCTCGCCGTGTCGATGCGGTCGGACGCCTTCTCGGCGAGCTTGCTCGCCTGATCGGCCATATTGGTCGCCATCTCAGATCCCTCCTGCTTCGGGTAGCTCGTTCAGAGAGGGAACGCCGAGAGCCGCAGTTTATCCCGAGCTGACGACGCGAAAGCTCAGGCTAGGGCGATGCCGGGCGTCCTCAGCCCCGGGCGGTGTGGAGCTCCGCGGGGAGGGGATCCGACGCGGGATGCTCGCGGAACGCATGAATCTCCTCGGCGACGGGGATCTCGCGATAATTTGCCGCGCCGAGCAGCCCGTCGATCTTGCCGCCGCCTTCGGAAAGCGGCAGCAGGATGCTGCGATAGACGATCGGCACGCCATGGTGGATGCCGACGCCGCCGCTGCTGATCGGCACCCCCTTGGCGACGACGCGGCCGATATAGGACGTGGCCACGTGCAGCAGCGAATCCTTCTGGCAATCGGCGATGGATTGGCGCTCGAAGGTCGGCCAGCTCGGGTCGCGTAGGCTCTCGCCGACGAAGGCGAGCCGCGAGCGCTCGGCCTTGGGGTCGAGGTCGATCAGGAGGCAGTGCCGCCAGTCCTCGCCAAAGGTGCGCGGGTCGATCTGCGCGCGGCGCGGCAGGCCGCGTCCGTCGGCCAGCGCCCGCCATTGCGCGAGCACGCGCATGACCAGCCGTTGTTCGTGCTGCTGCGGTGCGAGGGAGCTGTCCATTGCCGCGGTCTCGAAGGTTCTGCCACCGGGGATGCTAACGGCTCGTCATTAACGAAAACTTATCCACGAGGCGTCTCGCGCTTGGCGCTGGCGCCCGCGGGCTGGTGCCGGCTGCGGCGTTGCCACCAGATGACGGCGCGCCGTCTCGATGAAGCGCGACAGCGCCGTCGAGAGGAAGCAATCGGCGCGCCGGACCAGTACCGTCGGCACACGCGCCTCCCGTGCCGGCAGCGCGTGCAGCGCCACCCGGCCTTCGGCGGCGGCCTTCGCCACCGCGGCGCGCGGCAGCAAGGTGACGCCGATGCCGGCGCCGACGCAGCCGATGATGCCGTCGAGCGTGCCGAATTCGAGCCGACGCACGCCGACCGCGCCGCGCGCCGCCAGCAGCGCCTCGAGACGGAGCCGGTAGGTGCAGCCGGGACGGAACACAACGATCTTGAGCGGGGCCGCGGCGACGACGTCGTCGAGCGCGGCGAGCCAGGGTGCGGTGACCACCACCAGCTCTTCCTCCAGCAGCGGTAGCGCGATGAGTTCGGCGTGGTCGACTGGCCCCGCCACGAACGCGGCCTCGACATGGCGCTCGCGCACGGCCTCGAGGAGTGCCGCCGAGGTGCCGGTGACGATCTCGATATCGACTTCCGGGCAAGCCGCGGCATAGGCGGCGAGGACCGGCGGCAGACGCATCGCCGTGGCCGTCTCGAGCGCCCCGATGACGATCTGTCCGCGCGCCACGGCGGTGTCCGCCGCGGCCTGCTTCGCTTCCGCCATCAGCCGGCCGATATGCTCGGCGTAGGGCAGAAGCTGGCGACCGGCGCTGGTCAGGCTCACACCGCGGCTGTGGCGATGAAACAGCGGCACGCCAAGCTCGGCTTCGAGCAGGCGGACGCGCTGGGTCACGTTGGACTGCACCGTGTTGAGCCGCTGCGCCGCCCTGGTGATGCCGCCCGCCTGCGCCACCGCCGCGAAGACCGCGAGATCGCCGGTGTCCATGGTCCGCTCCTCCTGCCGCCGCCATCACGAAATCCGATGGCTTCCTTCATGATAAACCATTTTTCGCGGAGTTTCGCGCGGCCTAATCTGGTCTGGCAACGGCAAAGAAAGAGGAGCGGCGCGCGGATGGCAGCGAACGAATTCTTGCGCAGGCTGGGGATCGCGTGCCCGATCATCCAAGGACCGATGGGCGGCGGCCCGTCGACGCCCGAACTCGTCGCGGCGGTCTCGAACGCCGGCGGGCTCGGCTCGCTGGGCGCGGCCTATCTCACGCCCGACCAGATCACCGACGCCGTCCGGCGGATCAAGGCGCTCACCGACCGGCCCTTCAACGTGAATCTGTTTGCCGGCGCGTGGCAAACGGCGAACGCGGTCGATCCCGCGGCGATGCTGGCGCTGCTCGCCGAGGCGCATGCCGCTTTGGGTCTGCCGGCCCCGACCGTGCCGGCAGTGCCGCCCGACCCGTTCGACGCGCAGCTCGAAGCAGTGCTCGCCGCGCGTCCGGCCATCTTCAGCTTCACCTTCGGCATACCCGGCAAGGATGCGATGGCGCGCGTCAGGGCGAGCGGCGCCGCCATCCTCGGCACCGCCACCACCGTGCGCGAAGGACGCATGCTGGCCGAAGCCGGCGTCGATGCGGTCGTCGCGCAAGGCGCCGAGGCCGGCGCGCATCGCGGCACGTTCGCCGCGCCCTTCGAGGTCGCGATGGTTCCGATGCTCGATCTCGTGGCGGGAATCGCCGCGGCCGTGCGTGTGCCAGTGATCGCCTCCGGCGGAATCATGGACGGACGCGCGATCACCGCGGCACTGACGCGGGGCGCCGCGGCGGCGCAGCTCGGCACCGCATTCCTGACGTGCCCGGAATCGGGCGCGCCCGCGGCGCACAAGCAAGCGATCCTGGCGGCGCGCCAGGATCGCACGGTGATCACCCGCGCCTTCTCCGGCCGGCCTGCGCGCGGCATCCCGAACGCCTTCACCGCCAAGCTCGCCGGGCGGGAGGACATCATCCTGCCCTATCCGTTGCAGAACCTGCTGACGCGCGCGATGCGGACGGCCGCGGCTAAAGGCGGGGACGCGGACTTTCTCTCGCTATGGGCCGGGACGGGCGCCCCGCAGGGGCGCGCCCTGGCGGCTGGCGCGCTGGTCGCGCGGCTAACCGAAGAAATGCGCGATGCTCGGTGAAAGGAAGGAATCGCGCCACGGCGAGAGCACGAGCAGGGCGAACAGGATGAGCGCGAGGCCGCCGAAGGTGAAGGCGCGATCGAGGAAGGATGGTGCTTTCTTTGGGCCGCGCGAGGATCGGCGCGGTGACGCGGGCGCGTTCTGCTCGGATCGCGATTGCCGCGCCAGGGCGAGCTCGGCCATCAGCGAGTCCCCGGTCACCGCCGTCGCCGCCAGCCGCTTCGGCGCGCTGTCCTGCACCGGGCGACCGCCGGCGTAGCGGCTCCCCAGCACGTGCTCGATCGTCGCCGCGAGCTCGTCGGCGACCGCCGGCCCATGCGAGGCGGTCGTCGATGGCGAGTTGAGCGACATGCCTACGATCGCGGGCGGCTCGTTGTCGGGAGCCTGCGATGCCGGCTCGACACGAGAGCGCTGCGACGGCTCGACGACACGAGCCGCAGCGGGCTGCTGCTGCTCGTTGGCGGGGTTGCGCTCGTAGGACCAGTAGGACGGACGAAAACTGGCGGCGGTGGCAGCGCCCTTGTCGTAGAAGACGTCGCCTGCCGCGGGCGCGACCGGCGCGGGCGCGGTGGCCACCGGGGCGGCGCTCAGCGCGGGCGCGCGACCAGTGAGGCGCTCGGGCGTCCGACGCCGGGACGGCAGGGCAGGACTGGGCTCGGCGCCCTTGCCCATGAGATCGGATTCCAGCGTGGCGTAGCGGTTCTGAGCGGACATCGATCCCCCAGATAAAATCGCGACCATCGATGGTGCGGAGTATAGGGCTCGACCATTAATTGGCGGTTAGGAATTGGCGGCAATCACGGCTATCGGTTCGCCCGAAAAACTCCGCGAAATTTTTGCCAAATCCAAGTCGTTCGGGTGCCGGCTGTGTCCGTCGCCAAACAAGTTTTGACGCGGAAGAGCGATGCCCATGTGCCAGCGAGTGCAGCGCAAAAAAGCGCTGCGGCACATATTGGCGCACTGATCCACGCGATGTCCGATGTGCTGCGGCGCGAATGCCGCAGTGCACACCTAGATGCTGCCAGTTTGCCTTCAGATTGCTTACATTATGGATTGAACATCGGCCTGCGGTGTTGACCGTGTCAAGATGCGTGCAATTTTAGCCTTCAAGACCTCTCCCTCGGCGGCGCTCGCCGCGCTGGGAGCATTCTTTGTCGTCGGCCTGATGTTCGACCTGCGTGCGCTTGCCGACGAGCTCGGCTACCAGCACCGGCTGATGGCGTGCATGGGAATGTATGAGCTCAAGGTGAACATCAGCGACGAGGATCCGCTCGCGATCTGCAATCGGGCGCTCGTCGGGCCGGTGGCGGCGGATTTCGATTAGGGCCGTTTAGGGTTGGCGGACGATACGCCGGGGTCGCTCACTCGACGGAGCGGAAGACCCATTCCAGACCCTGGAGGGTCTGGTCGCCCGGCAAGAACATCAGCGCCAGCGAAATGAGGGCGAGCAAGCCCCACAGGATGAGTTCGGCAAGCTCGCGGCTGCTCGGGCTGGCGATGCTGCTGAACGCGTCGAATATGACCCAGTGCGGCTTCACGGCGGGCGCCAGTCCGATGTTTGTTGCGGCGCCATCTTCCACCTTTGCCGTTGTCACCTCAAGCTCCGTTAGATGGCAATCGATGCATCCTGGTCGCCAGACCGGCCTAAAGTTTGCTTTAGAATCAGGTATATGCCTGTGTTAAGTGACATTTGAGATGAGCTGTGCCGCGCCCGGAAAGCGCTCGTTCGACTTTACTGCGTGTCGATCTCAAGCCTGGTGGTGTCGCCCGGCCGCATATAGGGCACCGCGACCGGGCGGCTGCCGGTGAGGAAGGAAATGGCGATGATGCCGTCCTCGGAGCGCTCGCCGCGAAGCTCGATGGTGCCGGAGCGCGGCTCCGGGATGGCGATCCGCGTCCGATGGCTCGACAAGGTGAAGAGCCGCTGGTAGCCGCCGGCGGTGATCAGGATCGTGTCGCCGCTTTCGGTCTGCGTGTCCCAGTCCCACAGCGTCAACCACAGCAGACGGGTTTTGCGGGCCTCGATATCGCTGCGCATCTGGCGTCGCTCCGGCGGCGACAGCCCCATGGAGTCGAGCGCCTGGTTGTAATCCTGGGGGGCAACGCTGGGCAGGTAGACGCGATCGGGCATGACAAACTTGGTGGAGGCGGTCTCGCGCACCGCGGGCGCGCCCGACACGGCGTGGCCGAACCGGTCGACGACGGCGCCGATCCCGCCGCCCGAAAGTGCGGCGGCGGCGAGGAGAAATGTAAGCCAGCCCCAACCGAGGAAAAACCGGCGCGGCTGCGCGATGTGGCCGTTCATCTGCGGTGCCTTCGAGTAGCACTTGATCATGGCCGAACGCGATTAACGAAGGATTTAGCGGCCGCCTGAGGATTGGCGTTCTGCCGCTGCAACCCGCTAAGCTGCGGCGTGAGCGATCACCCGACCTCCGCGAGGCAGCCCATCCTCAACGTCCCGCCTGGCACCAAGGCGCTGCTGATCGCCGGCGTCGCCGTGCATGTGCTGCGGCTCCTGCTGCCGGGGCATATCGACGACGCGCTGGTGTCGACCCTGGCCTTCATCCCTGCGCGCTACACCACGGCCGATGGCTTGGGCTGGCCGGCGCTGGTCGATCCCGTCACCTACCAGTTCCTGCACGTCAACTTCATTCATCTCGGCGTGAACATGCTGGCGTTGCTTGCCTTCGGCTCGGGCGTCGAGCGGCGCATCGGCGGCTGGCGCATGCTGGTTTTTTTCCTGGTCTGCGGCGTCGTCAGCGCCGCCACGCACCTTGGCGTATACCCGTCCTCGCGCGAGCCGATCGTCGGCGCATCGGGCGCGATCAGCGGCTTGTTCGGCGGCGTGCTGCGATTTCTGTTCGGCGCCGCTCCTGGGGGGCGGCGCGGGCTGTGGCCGATCATCATCCTGTGGATCGTCGTGAATTTCGTCGTCGGCCAAACCGGCATGCCCGGCACCGATGGCGCGGCCATCGCCTGGGTCGCGCATCTCGGCGGCTTCATCGCCGGCCTGCTGCTGTTCGATCTCGCCGCGCGCAACGCGACGCGCCATCGGCCGTAGAGGCGCGGCGCTCGCGGCGACGCGCGGGTGTCTGCTCAAGGTTTGGATTAGGTGGCGTCCCCTTGTCCCTACCGAGAACTTCATCCGGGGTGGCTTGAGGCCGCGGATGGCGTATTGTGATGCGGGATGATCGATGGTCTGAAGCTCCTGTCGTGCTTCGTGGTCTCAGTGTTCAGGTCCAAGGGGCGACTTGAAGCTGAGATCGTCATTCTTCGGCATCAGCTGAACGTCCTGCGCCGCAGGATGCCATCGCGGACGCGATTGACGCTCATCGATCGGCTGATCTTCGTTTGGCTTTATCGGCTGCGCCCGTCCGTGCTGAGCGCCGTTGTGATCGTCCAGCCTGAGACCGTGGTGCGATGGCACCGTGAGGGCTTCCGCTTATATTGGCGCTGGAAGTCTCGCGCACGCGGTGGTCGCCCACGAATCCCGCGCGATCTGCGTGATCTTATTCGCGAGATGAGCCTTGCCAATCCGCTGTGGGGCGCGCCGCGCATTCATGGCGAGCTGCTCAAGCTCGGCATCGAGCTCGCGCAGTCGACAGTGGCGAAGTACATGGCGCGAAGACGGCGGCCGCCGAGCCAGAGCTGGAAGACCTTTCTGCGCAACCACGCGGCCGGCATCGCCGCGATGGATCTGCTCGTGGTGCCGACGATCGGCTTCCGCCTCCTCTATGTGCTGGTCATCCTCGGCCATCATCGACGGCGGATCCTATCGTTCGGTGTCACGTCTCATCCGACGGCGGAGTGGGTCGCTCGACAGATCACCGATGCGTTTCCGTGGACTGACGCTTCGCGTTACCTGATCCGCGACCGCGACGCGGTCTATGGTCGAGTCGTCACCCGACGCCTCAAAAGCATGGGCATCCGTGATCGGCCGACGGCGCCGCGATCACCATGGCAGAACGGATACGTCGAACGACTGATCGGCTCGATCCGACGGGAGTGTCTCTATCATGTCGTCGTGTTCGGCGAGGCTCACCTCCGCCGCATCCTCAAAGCCTACGTCTCTTATTACAACGCGGTCCGGACTCACCTCTCGGTGAACAAAGACGCCCCAATCCATCGACCGATTCATCGGCTCGGGCGGATCATTTCAGTGCCCGTCCTCGGTGGTCTGCACCATCAATATTGTCGGACGTAGTTTCTGGTAGGGACAGCTGCCGGGCAGTTCGATAGATCTGTTGGGGGCAGGTGGCCCGCAGGATGCGCTAGCCCGTGAGATCTATCACCCGGGCAGCGGTACGGATTGGTGATT